>Ga0116191_1000467_pt1 | contig 36628 bp, 31 predicted proteins | sample AD_UKC111_MetaG_FD_89897 | JGI IMG/M metagenome (GOLD analysis project Ga0116191, IMG submission 89897) | Active sludge microbial communities of municipal wastewater-treating anaerobic digesters from Hong Kong - AD_UKC111_MetaG | ecosystem: Engineered > Bioreactor > Anaerobic > Digestate... | reverse complement strand
TTGTAATTTGTCGATAGCAGCAAAAGTGAAGCAACCAAAATGTGGTTCAAGTGATGGTAGCATAGAAATCACGGCAAGTGGATCGACATCGTATCAATATATTTGGGATCCGAATGTTTCATCTACGAATGTTGCAACTGGCTTAGGAGCAGGAACTTATAAGATAACTGTAATAAGTGGACAAGATTCTACATGTAAGAAAGATACAACGATAATATTAGAATGCGATACCACAGGAGGTGGCGGAAATTGTAATTTGTCGATAGCAGCAAAAGTGAAGCAACCAAAATGTGGTTCAAGTGATGGTAGCATAGAAATCACGGCAAGTGGATCGACATCGTATCAATATATTTGGGATCCGAATGTTTCAACTTCAAATGTTGCAACAGGCTTAGGAGCAGGGACTTATAAGATAACAGTAATAAGCGGACAAGATTCAACATGTAAGAAAGATACAACGATACAATTAGAATGCGATACTACAGGAGGCGGCGGCAATTGTACTTTAGCTATTGCAGCAAAAGTGAAAGACCCAACTTGTGGGTCAAGTGATGGAAGTATTGAAATCACAGCAAGTGGAGCAATTTCATACCAATATAATTGGGATCCGAATGTTTCAACTACAAATGTTGCAACTGGCTTAGCAGCAGGAGTTTATAAAATAACTGTAATAAGCGAACAAGATACTACATGTAGAAAAGATACAACAATAACTCTAAAATGCCAACAAGGTGGTTGTCATGTAATAATTTCAGACGCCTTAATCTTAGAGTCACATTGTGGAAAGGCGGATGGAAGTATTGAGATTAGTGCAACTGGAGCAAACAATTTAATATATAAATGGACTCCTTCATCCATTAGTTCTACTAATATAGCTAAAGGATTGGCAGCAGGTACTTATTCAGTAACTGTTTGCGACCAAAATGATACTTTATGCTGTGACAAAGCTGCATTTGTTGTTGGAAATGCTGATGGTCCAAAGGCAGTTGTAGATTCTGTTATTGCAGCAAACTGTTCAGCATCAGATGGAAAAGCATATCTAAGCCCATCCAATTTCAAATATATATGGAGTGATGGTGGTTCAGGAAACTCTAGAACAGATTTGAAAGCTGGCAATTATCAAATCACAGTTGTAAATCCATTGGATTCTAATTGTGTAGATTTATTAGCTGTTAAAATTAATGCAGATGGAAAATTAGATCTTTCTGTTAAAATTGACAAATTATCCGATTGTAACCAATCTACAGGAAAAGCAACAGTTAGTGTGAATAATGGAAGTGGAGATTATTTATTTAGTTGGGGGGGCAGTTCAAAAGATTCATTAAAAGCTGGTGTCTATGAAGTTAAAGTATTAGATAATCAGACTGGTTGTACAGGAAGTATCACTTTTGTAATGAATGATTCTATTGCTGGAAATACTCTTAATATAATTGGTGCAGATGATGTAGTATTAAATTGTATAGGAAATACAAATGGAGAATTAAAATATACTATTGAGAATTTTGATTTAAAAGATTCTTTAATCGTTACTATTGAAGACAAAAATGGTGTGATATACAATAATACTCAATTAGGAATAGGAGATTATTGTTTGATCGTCAAAGATAAAAATGGTTGTATTTGGGCATCAAAATGCTTCAAAGTTACAGCACCTGCCATGTTGGCATTGAATGTTGAAGTAATTCATGAAAAATGCAAATCAAAAGGAAGTATTGAATTGACTGGTAGTGGTGGAAATGGAAACTATGCTTTTGATTGGTTAGATTTGAACACAACACCAGAGCCAAAAGATAGATACAACTTAAATGCAGGTTATTACAGTGTTACGATGACAGATGCTAAAGGGTGTTCATTGGCTGTTGATTCAATTTTTGTGGATAACCTTTGTAAAAAACCTAAAATTGATACTATTAGAATTAATTTACCAAATATTAAAAACGATACAATTATTTGTATAAGTATAGTAGAACTTACGGGTCCTATTGATAGTATTTATCTATGTAAAGCTCCATCAAAAGGTAAACTTGTATTTAATGGATTGGACACTTGTTTACAGTATATTGCTGATTCGACCTTCAAGACTGGTTGTGATACAATGTGTGTGACAGTTTGTGATACAAACGGAGTTTGTGATACTACAATAATAATTATCTGTAAAGACCCAATAATAGTAATATGTAATAGCTATTTCACAAATGACACTTTAGATTTATATACAAATAGCTGTTATAATGGTGGAGCACTTTATTGCACTCCATTCGATTCGACAACTATTAAGAAATTTACAATCTTAGATAATAATGTTCCATACAATGGAGGGTTTATAGATTGTAATTATGATACATTAAAAGCCTATAAATATCAAATACTACCTGATGAAGGGCTGATTGGACCTTATATTTTGAACTACTGGGGAGCAGGTATTGATACTTTCAAAGGTAACTTTAGTGATATTCATGCATTATTGGATTCGATGAAAATTTGGGATCCGAATGGTCAATGGAAACTTGATACGATTCAAAAGAATTTAGTTGGAGGCGTTAAAGGCAAATCCTACGGAAATATGAATATTTCTAAAGTTGGTACCACAGGATCAGTTGATTTATTGCCATTGATTGATTTGAAAGCTAAAAATGTTGGTATTGTATTAAAGCAAGGTTATCATGAAGTAATCTTTACGGATAATACTAATGGATGCAAGGATACTTTGAAAGTAAATGTTATTCCTTTGTTTTATAATGGATTACCAATAATTAATATTTCAGATTGTGATTCCTTAGCAATGATATGTATTGGTATAAATCCTGCTGATGTGCCAAAAGTAGTAATTTATGACAATGGAAATCCATACGTTGGACCAATAGATACTTGCTATCTGACCCCAAATTTGAAAGGAATTCAAATTAAGTTAGATACTGGAATGCATTTAGTTACATTTAGCAATACAATGACTGGCTGTTCGGATACAGCAATGATAAAAGTAACTTGTACTAAAGCTAAAAACATTGTATTTGACACTTGTATTGTGGAAAGAGATTCTTTCAGAATTTGTATAGATGTTACAGATATTGCAATTGATTCTATCAAGAATTTATGTCCTGAGGCATCTGATGGTAATATTTCATATGAAATCCTACCAAATGGTCTCAATCAAATATGTGTTTCGATAAAAGGTGCAAAACTTGGGGTTGATACCTTCTGTTTGCAAATGTGTAATAAAACCACAAATGTCTGTGATACTTTCACTTATATAATTTGTGTATTGCCTAAAACTGATACAATAAGGCAAAGTCTAATGGCTGGATGTTTGGATACCATTTGTTTAGACACCACACTATTCAAAGGTGGAGTAGGGACGATAGTGAATATATGCCCAACATTATCAGGAACAAATATTCAATTTGATACAATTGGCTTATCTGGATGTATTGCAATAACTGCTGAGCTAGTTGGTTCAGATACAGCATGTATTGTAATTTGTGATAAATCTGGAAAATATTGCGATACAACAATTCTGATAATAAATGCAAGAAATCCTGTGATTGATACCATAAGATCTATGATAATGGTGGGTCAAATGGATACTATTTGTCTGGATACATCAGAATTATCTTGCAACAATATCATTTCATTGAAGAATATTTGTGAGCCAAATTCGGTAGATAATGTCAAATTTGATTTGTTTACAACAAGTCCATGGTGTGTGAAAATTACAGGATTGAAGGAGGGTAAAGATACTGCTTGTCTAGTGCTATGTAATCAAGTAACCTGCGATACTACTATATTAATTGTGATGGTAACAAGAGATACCAACAAGATCAATCCAATAGCAGTAGATGATTGTGATACAGTTTCAACCTCATTTGGAAAATCAGTTACAATAGCAGTATTGCCAAATGATACCATAAATGGAACATTAACTGGCATAGGCGTTGTTCGTTTGCCATTACATGGGACGGTTTCAAAAGACTTGGCTGATTCTACTAAATTTGTATATGTGCCGAATAAAAACTTCTGCGGATTAGATACATTCACTTATTATATTACAAATGGAATAGGATTTGATACTGCAAATGTTTGTATTACAGTACTTTGCGATACCTTTATCATATTTAATGCAATATCGCCAAATGGGGATAATGTAAATGATGGATTCACCATCATTGGCATTGAAAACTATCCTGGAAATCAGGTGGATGTATTTGATAGATGGGGTCATAGGGTGTTATGTCAGAAAAATTATACAAATGTAAATGCTTGGAAAGGGGATTGGGATGGAAAAACTTTACCTGATGGTACATATTTCTATCATATCAATCTTGGACCAAGTGCAGGTAATAAAATTTATACAGGTTATCTTGAAATAAGGCGATAATTTTATTAAAGAAAATGTAAATAAAAAGCACTCAGATTTGTAAATTTGAGTGCTTTTTTTAATTTAAGTAAAATTCTTATATAAATGAAATTCAATAAAATTATATTACATATTCTATTTGTAATAATATCCATTGGTTTGAATGCAACCACAGTATCCCCATATATTAATCTTGGAGACTTAGGTAAAGCTTCGGATATGGTAGTTTTAGCAAAAGTGACAAAGAACTATCAAGCTGAGATTAATGGGCTGAATAGATATTTGACCCAAATATCATTAACACAAATCATAAAAGGGAATAAAAATCTACACAATCAAGAAATTGATTTGATGTCATTTAAGTATGATACAAAAGAATTATCTTTTAGAGTAGCAGGAGATATATCTTTGGATGAAAACAAAACTTATCTTTTATTCTTATCCAAAAAAGATAATTATTGGACGACCAAAGTAATGGCATATTATGTTTTCGAAGAAATTATTCAAGACAATATTACGTATTTGCACCCAATAAAAGAAACTGCTCAAATAGAAGTGGTGGAAAGACCTGACGGACAATTAGCTGACCCAATTTGTACCTATTTTGAAGATAAATTAGTCAGACATCTCGATAATGTAATTAACGGTAATGGAAAATGGGATTTAAGTTCTGTAATAGCAAAAGGCTTTTTATTGAATAATCCTCAAGATAGAGCATTGCCTACTGGTTGTGTATGGTTCATGTCTGGCAGTAATAATGCAAGATGGCCAAATAGCCCCTCAGTAAAAGTATATTCTGAAGATGATGGTGATGCTGCTTATGGTAGTTCCAATTCTGCAACCTATGTCAATAATGCAAGGTCTGCAATGAACGCTCAATATACTGGCTTAGCATTACAATTTGGTGGAACAACAAATTATACACCAAATTGTGTTGGTGGGAGTGCAAGAAGTAGTTCCTCCAATTTTTTTAGTAGCTGCCCTAATGGAGCTAATACAATTTTAATAATTTATAATGATCCTTGTTCGGAAATAGCAGATTTGTCTGGATGCAGTGGAACTTTAGCTATGGGTGGATTCTATATGTCATCTTCTACACATACTTGGAAATCTGAAACATGGAGTAATGGATTATATGGATTTGTAATTGTAAATAATGGAACTGGGGCTTGTATGACACCAGGAAATTTCACGATTATGTTAACTCATGAAATGACTCATGCCTGTGGTATGGATCATTTGGATGATTCACTTTATCCTAGCCAAAATATGAATCCTTTTTGCTGTAATGCCATCAATACAAAAGATAAAGAATGTATGAATTATGTTTATACTCTTAGCTTGCCTGTAGATAATATTGATTTGAAAGGAGTTTCAAAAAATGGATCAACTTATTTGAGTTGGGCTACTAATTTTGAAAAAAATAATATGGGATTTGAGATTGAAAGGTCTGAGGATGGAGCAAAGTTTCAAAAAGTAGGATTTACAAAAGGTTTTGGCAATTCAAATAAGCCGCTCTTTTATGAGTTTGAAGACAAATTTGAAGTATTGAATATTCAGAAAGCCTATTATAGATTGAAACAAATAGATTTTGATGGTGCATCAAAATATTCAGATATAATTAGCATTGATATAAATAATTTGCAGGATGGAACTTTATTCAAATTCAGTCCAAATCCAACTCAGAATGTAATAACTATTAATTTTGTGGAAAAAATCACATCAAACCATTATTTATCCATTTATGATATTAATGGTAAAAGACTGAAAATGATTGATATAGAGTCAGAGTCTGGTTCGCAAGTTATTGATTTGAATAGCTACCCAAAAGGTGTTTATAATATTACTTTAGAAACAAATAATGGCAAAGTGCTTCAATCCAATCGGGCTATCAAACAATAATTTCAATTTTTTTTAATAAGAATTTGGAAAACATCAAAATAGGTGTATCTTTGCATCGCCTTTTGAAAAAGGGGTATTTTATGGAGATTTTGTAGCTCAGTCGGTAGAGCACTTGACTTTTAATCAAGGGGCCCTGGGTTCGAGTCCCAGCAAAATCACATCCAACATTTAAGCCTTCTAATAATTTATTAGAGGGCTTTTTTGTTTATTTCAGTTTTGTTCCCTTACATTTGTGCTTTAATTTTATATTTTATGAAAAATATTTTATTTATATTAATTTGCATAATTTGCTCATGTTCTGAAGGTTATAGTCAAAATCAAAGACTTGGAGTAGCTGAGTTCGATAGTAAAATAAGAACATTATCCAACGAACAGCTTGTTGATGTACGAACTCCAGAAGAATACAATGCAGGGCATATACCAAATGCAATCAATATCAATTTTAACGATCCCTCTTTCCAATCGAATATTCAAAAATTGGATAAGAAAAAACCTGTTCTTATTTATTGTGCAGCAGGAGGAAGAAGTGCAAGAGCTTTGAAAATATTGAATGAATTGAAGTTCAAAGAAGTTTTTGAATTATCTGTAGGATTTAATGGTTGGTCTCAAAGTGGAAAACCAAGTATAAAATAAAAGAATGGATAAGTATTGGCAGATTGCTAAAGACTCATTTTGGGGCTATAAAGATTATTTTGTTCACGAATTAATGTACCCAAGTTGGCATAATTATTTTTATTGGTTGTTAGGTCTATCCTTACTAGTTTGGTTTTTGGAATACCTTTTCCCATGGAGAACAAAACAATCAATTGTAAGAAAAGATTTTTGGTTGGATGGATTTTATATGTTTTTCAACTTTTTCCTTTTTTCATTGATTGGTTATAGTGCAATTTCAAATGTTGCTGTTGCAATGTTCAATGATTTTTTAGGATTATTTGGTATAAAAAACCTTGTTGCCATTCAGCTTGGTAGCTTACCAATATTAATTCAATTTATCATAATGTTTTTAATCGCTGATTTTATTCAATGGAATACTCATCGGTTACTACATGCTGTTCCGAAGCTATGGGAATATCATAAGTTGCATCATAGTGTGGAGCAAATGGGCTTCGCAGCCCACATGAGATACCATTGGATGGAAACAATTGTCTATAAATCAATACAATATATTCCTTTGGCAATGTTAGGGTTTGGTATATCCGACTTTTTTATATTGCATATCATAGCAGTTGCTATTGGACATTTGAATCATAGCAATATTAATATTACTTACGGACCGTTTAAATATATTCTCAATAATCCTAATATGCATATTTGGCATCATGCAAAAGAATTGCCATTTAAAAATGGAATTAATTTTGGGATTTCCTTGAGTTTATGGGATTACCTATTTAAAACTGCCTACATACCAAAAAGCGGAAGAGATATTGAGTTGGGATTTGAAGGAGTAGAGAAATTTCCTAAAGATTTCATTGGGCAAGAGACTATTATATAGTTTTTTAAGTTTAAAAACAATTAATTAATGAGTCAAGAAGAAGAATTAGTACCAAAAGTTAGTTTTAGTCACTTTCTATCGAAATTTCCAGTTGTTGAATTGCCTGTACTTCTATCTGAAGAAAGTATTCACGATTATAGTAATGAAAATCCTCCCATGCCATCATTGATGATAGAACAGTATCTATCAATGCCCGAAGATGATGAATTTACAGAATACATACCATGTTTTAAATTGCCAGACACGAATAATTTTCATGCAGTAGTATATTGGAAAGCAGGATTGATGGATTATCAGTATATTATGGCAACATTTTCAGATAAAGGCGTTCCTATTGATTTGAAAGTATTATCTGGACTAACTGTTGTAGATGGAAAAATCATCCAATCTGTTGCAAATATTGATGAAGAATGGATAATAACTGTCGCAATAGGGCAAGTGGAAGATGAGCATACTGTATATGATGCTGGAACCAGTAGAATGACTTCAATGGAATTGTTAGCTAACGGAATGATAATAATGAATACATAACAAAAGAGAGGCTGCATTGCTACAACCTCTCTTTTCATAAATATTAATGTCGTCTTCCTCTTTGTGAATTATTACCTCGATCACCATCTCTATATTGATTTTGATGACTCACTTCACCTCTGTTTCTGCTATTCGAATCTTTCCTGCCTTCATATCTGTTTTGAGGTTGTCTATCTTGATTTGTGCTTTTGTAATTCGAATCTCGTCCATTATTTCTTGGGTTTGACCTTTCATTTTGTCGTTCCCAGCCTTCTTGTCTTTGGTTGGTTTGATAGTCTATTCTATCATGAGATGATCTTCTTTCATAGTGATTATATTCATTTCTACTATAATAATTCGATCTATATCGGTGTGGCTCATATACATTATGTGCATACACGATACGATTTACAGGAGCATAATGATAGTAATGACGATGATATGCACATCTATCAACAAAAACAGTATATTGGTAAGGTCTCCAAGGTTTCCACCATCTAGGATAATATGACCATCTATAAGGTGACACCCAAAGTACATATCTTGGAGAAAATATGAACCTAACGATAGACCAACCCCATACATTTACTACAATTCGAGAACTAACAATTTCTGGGGCATTAGGACCACCCTTCGATCTTTCCAATCTTTCATCTATATCATAAGGCTCGACGAACACATTTTCACCAAACAAGTCTTCGTCTCCAACAATTTGAATGATTGCAACATCATTACTTTTTCGTTCAACCTCAATAGTAGCAATATCTTGACGATCACGATCACTTAAAAATGTACCAATTGCAATCACATGGATATTTTTGTCTTGATAGTCATTAACTGTAAGATAATCTATAAAACCATCATTATTCAAATCCAGATTATTTACATTATTGTTTTCGTCATTAAGAGCTTTTTCAAATTCTTCTAGCGAATTAGATTGTTTGAAAATTTGTAGCGCCCCCTCTAAGCTAAAATTGTCACTGATGTAACCATTGTTTTTAGAATTTTGAGCGAAAATTGAGTTGACTCCTAGAATCACCATCAACAAAACTGCTAAATTTTTCATATTCATTAAATTTGATAATATGACCACTAAGTTAATAGTGGGTTTAAAGCAATTTAGTTAATATAAACCTAACGAAATATTAATGATTATAAAATGGGAATTTTGAATAGAAATTTATTCGAAATGATTTAATTTATGCTAAAATGTAGTAATATTGAAGAAAAAAACTATCTACTTTACCGTATCCTTCCATTTCCAAATCAATCTGCTGGCATGAGATCGGTAGGGTTTCCAGTTTTCTGCTATTTTTTCCATATCTTTATGGAGGTCTTTTCCAGTTGATTCCAAATTGTACAGCTTTTTCATACCTTGTTGAATGCCAAGGTCTAATACTGGTAATACATCTGGTCTGTTCAATGTAAAAATTAAAATAATTTGTACGGTCCAAACGCCAACTCCTTTTATTTTGGTTAATTGATGAATAATTTCTTCATCAGAATAATCATCCCAATTGTGATCTATCAAGTTGTTTTCCTCAAAAAACATTGCAACATTCTTGATATAGTTTGATTTTTGATAGGATAATCCAACAGATCGCATTGTTTCAATATCCATATTATTGATTTTATTAGAATCAATAGTTTGATTATCAAATAGATTGATGAATCTTCCCCAAATAACATCAGCTACCTTAACAGATAATTGTTGTGAAACGATGGATTCTAATAAACTATGATAAACATTTCCTTTTACAAGTTTTGGCAATTCAACTATTTGTGAAATTTCGTATAATTTTTTATCTGATACAATTAGTTTATTATGAAAGTGATACATATCAAAATTTATTAAATTGTTTAATTGTGTACAAAATATATAAAATTAGTCTTTTATTTGTGGATTAAATAACAAAAAATTTTTTTAACAATGAAAAAAAACCTATTTATTTTAGCCTCTATGGTGTTATTTTTTTTAGCAGCTTGCAAAAAAGATAGTACAACTACAGTAGCATCAGTTATAACTCCAGGTACTGGTATTACTGAAATTAATATCGGGCAAACAGCACAAGAAATTATAAACAAACTTGGAGCAGGCTCGGATAGTAATTTCTCAATTGGTGGATTTTATACTCATTCTAAAACCTATTTAGATAAAGGTATAAGTGTTCAATTTGAACAATCTACAAGTTCGAAAATTACGTCAGATCAAAAAATACTTTATATCACAGTATCTTCTCCATATACTGGAGCAACTTCAAAAGGAATTAAAATAGGATCTAAAAAGTCTGAGGTCACAGCAGCTTATGGAAATCCAATTAGCAGTAGTGCATTTTTTGGAGATGTTTATACAGGAATGACAATTACTTACGATGATAAAGATATTATAGAATCAATTGAAATTACTAAGTAATTTTACAGATAGATATTTTTATAAAAAGAGGTATTGTATAACAACAGTACCTCTTTTCGTTTATACTCATCTACCAATCCAATTCTGTATCAAATCTTGTTAGGCTTTCAAATTCTTTTACTCGTGCATTGATAGCCTCTTTTGATAAATTTTCAATTGCCTTTATGCTAAACTGCTCCACACAGAAAGAAGCCATTGCAGATCCGTAAATAATTGCACGTTTCATATTAGTGAAAGATGTATCATTCGTAGCAGCGATATAGCCCATAAACCCACCAGCAAAAGTATCACCAGCTCCTGTCGGGTCGAATACTTCTTCTAATGGCAATGCAGGAGCAAAAAATACTCCCTCTTCATGAAATAACAAAGCACCATGTTCGCCTTTTTTGATCACTAAAAATTGTGGACCCATTGCATGAATAACTTTGGCAGCTTTCACCAAGCTATGTTCTCCAGAGAGTTGTCGAGCTTCTTCTTCGTTTATAGTCAATAAATCTATTTTTTTCAATACTTTTTTCAAGCTATCCATAGCAATATCCATCCAAAAATTCATAGTATCCATAGCAATCAACTTTGGCTTTGAAGTTAATTGGTTGATCACTTGCATCTGAACATCTGGTGTTAAGTTGCCCAGCAACACATAGTTTGCATTTTTATATTTTTCTGGCAAAACAGGGTTGAAATCTGCAAGAACATTCAATTCTGTTGCTAATGTATCCCTAGAATTCATGTTTGTATGGTATTTACCTGCCCAGAAGAATGATTTTCCTCCTTTCACGACTTCAATGCCTTCAATATCTACTCCTCTATTTTTTAATAATTCTAGCGTTTTTTGGTCATAATCTTCGCCAATAACAGAAACTAATTGAATTTCTGGTGTGAAATAAGAAGCTGCTAGCCCAGCATATAATGCTGCTCCGCCTACCACTCTTTCCGCTTTTCCGTATGGTGTTTCGATATCATCAAAGGCAACTGTACCAATCGTCAATAAACTCATAATTTATCTTTTTGATTCTTAATAGATTAAGATTAATGTTAAAAATATTTAAAAAAAATCGCTACAAATATTGCACAATATCTAGAACTGTCATAACTTTGCATCGCTATTTAAAAAAATAGATTCTTCCTTAGCTCAGTCGGTTAGAGCATCTGACTGTTAATCAGAGGGTCCCAGGTTCAAGTCCTGGAGGGAGAGCAAAAGTCATCCAATTTTGGGTGACTTTTTTTTGCTCTATATTCATCGTCTTTTTCTTTCAATACTTGCAATTTCAATTTTTCAATATATGATTTTGAACACAAAAATGAAGTTTAGGGTATGCAAGTAAAATCTAAATTGCAAATAATCAATAAAAAATTCAATCAATATTAAAGCTTTAGTTGAGGTAATGATTTGGATGTGCGAATCTCAAAATAATTTATATGATGTGCCAGCTTCAAGATTAAAAAATGTAAAACTGAACCTTGATTGTTATTAAAATTGCCTGATTATGAGAATAATATGCAATTAAAAGTTATTCTTAACCGTTTTATTATTGATATTTTAAATAACCAATAAACTTTATTTATTAAAGAATTGTTAATCAATTCAATATTTTTGGAACTTTATACAAGTATCCTTCATATTCGCGAAAAAAATTAATATGAGAATTTTGTTGATATTGAGTTTTGCAATTTTTAGTGTATTCGGCACAAATGCACAGAATAATGCACCATTGGATCCAGTGAAATGGTTTTATGTTGCTCAAAAAACTGCTGATGGTGAATATAATTTGCTTATAACAGCTAATATTGAAAAAAAATGGAACATTTATTCTCAATATTTGGCTTCAAATGATGGTCCAGTAGCAACATCATTTTCATTTGTAAAAGATAATATCGTAGAATTGGTGGGTAAAACAACTGAAGATGGCCATAAAAAAGAAGGATTCGATGAGATGTTTGGGATGAATGTGATTAAATTTACGGATAAAGTAGTTTTTACTCAAAAAGTGAAAGTAAAAAAAGGAGCAAAGTCAATAAAAGGAGTAGTCAACTATATGTGTTGTGATAATGAAATGTGTCTTCCGCCAAAGGATGTAAACTTTGAGATCCAATTGTAATAAATATTACATTTTGTAATAATTATTTGTCTTACTTTTGCATTTTATATAAACCTTCTTGGAAAACCCATGAAGGTTTTTAGTTTTTTGTATTATTTTAATGCCTAACTAATGAGATATTTTCTTTCGCTTCTATTTTCGATATTATTTGTAAATATATCATTTGCTCAAGATTTGGATCCTGCCAAATGGAAAGGTGAAATAAAATCATTGTCAAATGATGAATATGACTTGGTTTTTACTTCAATTATTGAAGATGGCTGGACGGTGTATTCTCAAAAGATAGAAGGAGAAGGTCCTGTTTCCACTTCCTTTACATTCGAGCCAAATCCTTCATATCTAATTGAAGGAGAAGCAATTGAGTCAGGTGAAAGAAAAGAAATATTTGATAAAGTATTTGGTATAAAATTAGCAAAGTTCTATCATATTGCAATTTTTAGCCAAAAAGTGAAAGTATCCAATCCCTCCATCCCCATAAAAGGATATTTTACTTTTATGACTTGTAATAGTGAAATGTGCCTTCCGCCAAAAGATGTAAATTTTGTTTTTGATATAAAAAACAATGCTGTTTCCATCGAAGGATATCAAAAATCAGCAGCTTCAACAACTTCAAATGAAGCCTCGAATGATCCAAATGCTCAAGGAGTGTTTGATTCAAAAAGGGCTATTGATCCTAAAAAACCAATTGAAGATTGTGGAGTGACAGCTCAAAAAGAGTCAGATAGTTTGCTTTGGATTTTTATTATGGGATTTTTGGGTGGATTAGTAGCATTGCTCACTCCATGTGTTTTTCCGATGATTCCGCTTACTGTTAGCTATTTCACCAAATCAAGTAAAGATAGGGCTTCGGGAATCAAGAATGCTTTGATTTATGGACTATCGATAATCGTCATTTATGTTACCATTGGCATTGTAATTACATCAATTTTTGGACCTACTATCCTCAATGAGATGTCCACCGATATGTATTTCAATTTACTCTTCTTTATTGTATTTGTCATATTTGCTGGCTCGTTTTTTGGATATTACGAAATTACATTACCAAGCAGTTGGGCAAACAAATCGGATAGTGTTGCAGATAAAGGAGGCTTGTTAGGAATATTTTTTATGGCGTTCACCTTATCGTTGGTTTCATTTTCTTGTACAGGACCAATCATTGGAACACTATTAGTTCAGGCTGTACAAAATGCTTCTGATTTTCTGTTTGGCTTTATTCCAATAAAACCTTTGATTGGAATGTTGGGGTTTGCAGTTGCTTTGGCATTGCCTTTTGGATTGTTTGCTGCCTTCCCGAGTTGGTTGAATAGTTTGCCGAAATCAGGTAGTTGGATGACAAATGTAAAAGTAACTCTTGGATTCTTAGAACTTGCTTTAGCTTTGAAATTCTTATCCACAGCTGATATGGTGCGTCATTGGGAGTTTTTGAAATATGAATTATTTATCGGTATTTGGATTTTGTTATTTTTAGGATTGGCATTGTATCAATTTGGATTTATACGATTTGCACACGATGCTCCTTTGAAGAAAATTACTCCTGGTAGATGGATTGTGGGACTTTTGTCATTAGCTTTCGTGGGCTACATGAGTACTGGTTTTTACAAACCGCTAAGTTTATTGAGTGGGTTGGCACCACCAGTGCATTATAGTTGGTGGGGACCAAAAAGTGAAAATCACGATGGACCTGGTTGCCCACATGGCTTGGATTGTTATCATGATTTTGATGAAGCTGTGAAGGCAGCTAAAGAAAAAAATAAACCAATTTTTGTCGATTTCACTGGTTTTGGTTGTGTGAATTGTCGAAAAATGGAGGAAACTGTTTGGGTAAAACCGGATATTTTGAAATATTTAAAAGAGGATTATGTAGTCGTTTCGCTATATGTGGACGATCAAGAACGAATCTTTCCAGATGATAAGCAAAAATATTTAGTGGATAAAAATAACAATCAGAAGTTGAGAACGAAAGGAAGCAAATGGAGTTCTTTCGAAATCAATAACTTCGGAATTTCAAGTCAACCTTATTATGTTTTGATGGCAAATGATGGTTTGACAGTTTTGAATCCTCCATTAGGTGGATTAATGCCTGAAGGTGAATTCAAAGCATTCTTACAATGTGGTTTGAAAGCATTTGAGAAAGTGAAGAAATAAAAGAAAGTGAAGAAATAAAAAAAGGAGGATTCGTTAATTTCGGATCTTCCTTTTTTTTGCTATAGATTTTATTTCTCTTTGGATATCCCAGCGATAATAAATATCTGACAATAAAAGGATTAATGCACCAGAAACCATGAGTATTGACCTTGCCACCCATATTTTTTCATACAGGGAAGGATAAAATGGTTTGAAATATAACAATTCAAAACCAATGATAATTGTAGAAATCAGAAAAGTAAGAATACCTATTGCTCTTGTTTTTTTTAGGTAATTGGGCAAGTCGGTTCTTCTACATTTCTTATAAAATCCAATGGTAAACTTGTCTTTATTATCTAATTTAATGAGTTCTATAAGGATATGTGTGCTAGATGATATGTTGCCAATATTATAATAGGAAGCCGCTTTTTTAAATAAAGTAGTGAAATAAATGTCTTCGCCTCTATGATATTGAATATTATTTTCGATAGATGATTCAATGATTCGATCACATATAGCTAAGTGTTTGTAATATTTCCCTGTTTCAAACAATGCATTTGCATATACGATTTGCAACTCAAAATATTCTTCAAAATCTAATTTTACAATTTGATCCTTCTGCTCTTCGTAGAATCGAATCACAGCTGAGTGAGCATTTTCATCTATTTCTTTGAATGCCCAATACACATTTTGATAAGACTGAACAGGATCAAATAACACTTCTTTTCTTTTTTACTATTTACTAACGAATTTTCGTGCCAATTAGTTGGTTACAGTACTCAATTTATAGGATTCAACGCATACAAAACTGGTTTGCTCGGGCTTGCATCTAACTCAAAACTAGCAATTTGTAAATTTAATAGATACAATCCATCTTTCACATCATCTGCCACATAAATTAATTCTGTGATGGTGCAATCCGTTCTTGTGTTATCAGGATATTGCCAAAAAGCTTTATGTCCTAATAATTTTCCTTCATCTTCTTCTCGATCTACCGATGGAAGATCGATCAGCAAATGCTTAATGCCCAAATCAACAAGATATTGGATAGCTTCATGATGCAAAAACGTTGGGTTAGTACCAGAATAATTCCTAATTTTTTTTTCAACCAAATTTGGCATCGTCCGAATTATAATAGCCTCCACCTCATTTTTTTCAAAATAACCTTCAAATTGATTTTTGAGAATAACTTGGTCGCCATTGGGCATTACAGTTGGAATAACGGTGTGCAATTTAGCGATTTTATGATAATTTTTCAAGCATTTGTTGATACTGAAAAATTCTTTAGAAATGTGTCCAACACTTTCAGTATGAGTTCCGTTTCCATGTGGATTCAATCTGACATTGAAAAAATTTACGACACCTCCCTCAGCTGTTGAACCCACAAAATCTCCTATTTTTACAGGATTTGCTTCAAAAAAAGGAGCATAAAAACAATTCACTTGATCATTTTTGTTTTCCAACGGTATTGATATATCTATTGGGTGAGAAAGATCGGCAGAATATTTATTTTGATTGAATGTAAGTTCTATTACCATTGTAATTATTTTATATCGTCATAAAATGGGGCAAGTTGTGGGCAATTTTTTTTCAATGCTGCTTCTGCTTTCAATTTGTTTTCGTCAGACTCAATTTTGCCAAATTTTTGCTCAACTGAATCAATGCAATTTTTCATTTTCACATAAAGCACTTCTGCTTTTTGAGTCAACTTTAGCATTTCATCTCGAGGAGTTTCTTTTTCCTGCATTTTCGACAACTCTTCATTGAGTTCATTCAGCCCAGAATTGACATAACAATTACATACAGAATTGCTCATGTTATCAAAATCAATTTCTTTCTTTTTTTGAGTCGAATTATTGTCTTGTTTGCAAGCAAATATCCAAAGACAAAACAATGCCAAAAATGTACTTTTTTTCATAATTCTAAAATCATCAATACTTACGGTAAGTTTCTCAAAATTAGTTTTATTTGTTAAAAATTGATAACTTTATTGTTAGAAAAATTGTTTTTACAATATTTATTAAACGGTTTTAAAATAAATTTAGATGCAAAAGGAAATTATAAATATAGCTAACCTCAAATGCCATGGCTGTGCAAACACAATAAAAAAATCACTATCTAGCATGGAGGGTGTAAGTGATGTGATAGTGGATAATGATGAAATGAATGTAACTATAGAATTCGAAGCTCCAGCTACGAGAGCTGAGATTGTTGAAAAACTGAAACAACTCGGCTATCCAGAAGCAACTGAAGAGAACGGATTGCTCACTCAAGCAAAGAGTTATGTGAGTTGTATGATTGGAAGAATGAGTTAATAATGAGCATGTTAGAACTCATAAGATGGAATGTAGCTCGATTAATTAAATTATTGTTAGGCATAATAATGCTTTTCTTAGCATTTTTCCAAAAAGAGAATTTGTTATATATTTTTGGAGGAATATTAATATCACAAGCAATTTTTAACACTTGTAATGATGGTAATTGTAAATTAAATTAATATGGCAAAAAAAGGTTTTTCGGAATTGATTAATAGTGAAACACTTGTTTTGGTTGACTTTTTTGCAGAATGGTGTGGTCCTTGCAAAATGATGAAACCAATCTTAGAAGATTTCAAACACAAAGTAGGAGATAAGGTTAAAATTTATAAAATTGATATTGATAAAAATAACGCAATCAGCAATCAATATAATATTCAAAGCGTTCCAACCTTAATACTTTTCAAAGATGGAAAACAGGTTTGGAGAGAATCTGGTGTTCCTACAGTCCATCAGTTGCAGCAAATAATAGCAAGGGTATAAATTTTTTTCAAATAGAGTTTAGTTTTATTATATCTTTTAAAAGATGTTACAAAAAACAATTCGATTAGAAACTGTATCATTCCCCAAAAAAACAACCTAAAGCTAATTAGAAAAAAACAATTAGCAAATAATTATTCAATTCGTTTTGTAACAGGTATTTTTGAACATTATTCTGATAAAGTACTAAAAGTTAAATTTGAAAGTGAGGATAGTTTAGAGGTCACAGAGAATCATCCTATTTACTCCAAAACTGTTAAAAAGTGGCAGCTTGCAGGTGATTTAGAGATTGGAAAGGAGTACTCACCTAAAATGGTAGCGGCAAAATTACATCCAATAGACTTACTATTGTTTGGGATGGAGCAATGATATGGTGTAGATAAAAATACAATATGATAAAATGTAAAATTAATACTTACTTTTGTGATTGGCACACAGATGAGAATTATTTGAGAATTGATATAAATAATTCTGAAAAATTTATAACAGTCTTAGATGAAAATGCTGAAATTTTTAATAAATTAGAAAAGTCAGCATTGTACATTTATGCACATTCTTTAAGCTATTTAGATTTCAAAGAAATAGACGGGATTGTAGAATACTATCATAATGATGGATCTGGAAATTTGGATTTTAGAAAATTGGGAAATTATAAGAACTTAGTTTATTTAGATCTAAATGTCGATTCTATATTAGATGCTGATCAGCTTTTGTCAATTCATACAGCCAAATTAAGATATCTTTCATTGAACTTTAAGAAAATTTCTGGCTTAAAAGGTGGCTTACAAAGTATATTACAATATTTTGATAAACTCATTTATTTATACATTCAGCTATCACAAGAAAAAATTGAAGTTAACTTAAATTATGATTTTAATAATTTGAAAATGTTGCATTTACATGCAGTTCACAAAAAAAGTAAGATTAATTTTTCAGAACTTAAAAATTTAGAATACTTAAATCTATTTTGTGAAACAGTACTGCAATACGATTTGCACACCCTAAAAAGCCTAAGAGGACTTGAATTATATAATTGCTTAAAAGATGAAAATATTGATTATATTTCAGAAATGGAAAATTTGGAGGCAATATCCATTGGCAGCTTTCGAAGTTTGAAAAGATTACCAGATTTCAGTAAATTAAAAAAATTGAAGTCAATTAGTTTGTACAATTGCAATCAATTAGAAGATTATACTCCATTATTGAATTGTCCATCACTAGAATATATTGGAATAGATGGTGTGCCAAAAGATTATGATATAAGTAAAACATTTTGCTTATCAGCATTACCAAATCTAAAAAAATTCGGTAGTTTTGGGAATCGAGGATATTATCTCAAACCTCATTTGCCAGAAGCTCAGAAACTAAATGAAATATTTCATGGAAAATATAGTCCTGCTTTTGAGCATTTTTATTATTATTATCTAGCAGAAAAACCGGAAGATTCATATATGCAGGATTTTGGCAATAATAATGAGCAAGTTGAATAGAAAATAAATGAAAATATTTTAATAAAACAATTTTGATAACACACCTTGACCATAACCCATTATAGGAAGAAATTATTATCTTTTTTCTCAACTTTGACACTTTATAATCATAATTGATTGATAATCAGAAATAGTAGATTTCATTTGGCTCACTACAAGCCAATTTTTCAAAAAAAGTATTTTATAAAATTAGGTTGACATAATACGTAGGAGGATTAAATGATTGGAAATAATCAAATTAAAGGTATTGATGCAATAGCGAATATAGATACCTGTTCAATATGTTTCTAGACTATATATTTTAGTAAGAGTATAATATGACCACTGAAAAAAATCAAAACCCCAAAATTCTATGCTGATTTTATAGAAAAATAAAGATATTTGATTCAATCCGATAGGAGAATGACAATAGTTGCATTAGAAATTGTACTATTTCCCACTCTAAAAGAAAAAATTCAATGCTTTCAAATCTAAATTGAATTATTTTTGTTTTCCTAAATTAATTTAATTGAATTTATCAAATATGAGGTTTTCTTTTTCTACAATATTCTTTTTACTTGCTCTAACACTATCTGCACAAAAACCTAGACAATTACAATCATCAGAAATATTTGAAACCATTAAAAAACTCAATGTTTTGGGTTCGGTAATGTATGTTGCCGCTCATCCAGACGATGAAAACACTCATTTGATTTCCTATTTTGCAAATAATCGCCATTATGACACAAGATATGTTTCTTTGACAAGAGGTGATGGCGGTCAGAATTTAATTGGTGCAGAAACCCAAGATTTATTGGGCGTCATCCGTACACAAGAATTACTAGCTGCGAGAAGAATAGATGGCGGATTCCAATCATTCACAAGAGCTAACGATTTTGGATATTCCAAGACTCCAGACGAGACATTAGAACTTTGGAACAAAAATGAGGTTTTGTCTGATTTGGTATGGGCAATTCGCCAATATCAGCCCGATGTGATCATCAACCGATTCACAAATACTACCGACCGACCCAATCATGGGCATCATACCGCTTCAGCAATCCTATCATTACAAGCCTTCGATGAAGCAGGTGATCGGTCTAAATTTCCTGAACAATTGAAATCAGTATCCGTTTGGCAACCAAAAAGACTTTTTCAGAACGCTTCATGGTGGTGGTATGGAAGCCAAGATGCATTTGCAAAAGTAGATAAATCAGCTTGGTCGTCACTAGATATTGGTGTTTATTATCCTTCTAAAGGGCTGTCAAACAGAGAAATAGCAGCTGAAAGCAGAAGCCAACATAGATGCCAAGGAATGGGAACAATGAGCGAAAGAGGATCGTACATGGAATATTTCCAACCTTTGAAAGGCGATGTTCCAAAAGGTGATTTGTTTGAAGGAATCAACACAACTTGGTCGAGAGTAGAGGGAGGGCAACCAATCCAAAAGGTTATTAGTGAAGCAATTAGCAATTATCGTTTCGACAATCCTTCATCGGTAGTTCCTCAATTGCTGAAAGCAAAAGCTATGATAGAATCACTTCCAAATGGATATTGGAAACAAATTAAATTGAATGACATAAAAGAAGTGATTCGTCATTGTTTAGGACTTTATCTTGAAGCAGTTGCAAATACTTTTTCTGCTACTCCTGGCGATTCAATTCAAATTAATCTAGAAGTTACAAATCGATCAGAATTGCCTATTTCTTTGCAATCGATTATATTTCAAGGGATTGGAAAAGATACAACATTGAATTATTCTATAAAAAATAATGTTCCATTCAAATTCAAGACTAAAATAAAAATTCCTGAAATTGCCGAATTTACAGGTCATTATTGGCTTCAAGAACCAAGTACGCCATATATGTATGTTGTGAAAGATCAGAATTTGAGAGGATTAGCTGAAAATATCAAAGCAAATAAAGCGACATTTCTAATGCTTATCGATGGGCAAATGATTGATTTCACAAAAGATATTAATTATAAATGGGAAGATAATGTGAAAGGAGAACAATTTCGACCTTTAGAGATTACTCCACCTGTCTTTGTGAATTTTGATGAGAAATCATATATTTTTCCCAATAATTCGTCCAAAACTGTCCGAGTAAAACTGAGAGCTGGAAAGGATAATGTTAATGGAAAAGTAGCTTTGCAATTGCCAAATGGCTGGCAGGCAACTCCAGAAAGCATTGAATTTCAATTTAATGCAAAAGATGAAGAACGAGCAATTGAATTTTCAGTAAAATGCAATCAATTAAACTCAGAGGATTGGGTGAGTGCTATAGCAACAGTTGATGGAAAGAAATATAATCAAGAATTAAGATATATCAACTATGATCATATTCCCATCCAAACTGTTATGCGACCAAATAAAGTAAAGCTTACTAAACTTAATATTACTACGATTGGCAAAAATATAGGATATATCATGGGTGCTGGTGATGAAATTCCTCAAGCTCTTAGGCAGTTAGGTTATAATGTTAAGTTGCTGAATGACAATGATATAACCAAAGAAGGATTGAAACAATTCGATGCAGTTATCACAGGAATAAGAGTTTATAACACTAACGAAAGAATGAAATTTTACCAACCTTTACTTTATGATTATGTTAATGAGGGCGGCACTCTTATTGTTCAATATAATAATAATAGTGAATTATATTTGAATGACTTAGCTCCCTATACAATGAAATTATCCCGTGATAGGGTTACGAAAGAAGATGCCAAAATTACAATCCTAAAACCAAATCATTGGGTAATGAGTCATCCAAATAAGATAACTGAAAAAGATTTTGATGGTTGGGTGCAAGAAAGAGGTTTGTATTTTGCCAATCAATGGGATACAACTAATCTTGAATCCATTTTAGGATGCAATGACCCAAATGAACCCTTGAGAGAAGGAGGAATGTTGGTTGGAAATTATGGGAGAGGAAAATATATTTTTACCGCATATTCTTGGTTTCGACAACTTCCAGCAGGAGTTTCTGGTGCTTATAGAATATTTGCAAATATAATTGGCGGAAATAAGTAGATGAAATTATTTTCATAATTTCGACAAACTAGCTTGATTTATAGTTGAGATACACCTAAGTTTGTCGATACAACAAAACAAATCATTTTTCGTTAATATCCATTACGAAACCAACTTTAAACGAGTAAAAAATACTGATTAATTCGCTTATAGCATGTTTAAAGATAATTATCAGCTTTTAATAGAACGATTGGATCAATTCATTCGTAAATATTACGTCAATCAATTGATTAGAGGTTCTTTATATACAATTGGAGTTGTTCTTGGAGCTTTTATCCTATTTAATGTCATTGAATATTACCTTTATTTAGGTACTACTTTGCGTAAGTTATTGTTTTACAGCTTTATAGGATTGTCAGCATATTCACTATTCAATTGGATTATTTTGCCCATAATTCATTATTACAGGCTAGGGAAAGTCATTAGTCACGAACAAGCAGCAAAAATTATTGGTGACCATTTTGTAGATGTAAAAGATAAGCTAATCAATGTGTTGCAGTTAAAACAACAATCCTATAGCTCATCCCAAGCAGATTTGATAAATGCAAGCATTAACCAAAAATCTGAACAACTCAAGCCTGTTCCCTTCAAAGCGGCAATTGATTTTGCAAGTAATAGAAAATACATAAAATATGCCTTGCCACCCCTTTTGCTATTGTTAGTTCTTTTATTTGCAGCACCGAGCATAATTAGAGAAGGCTCAAAAAGGCTAATCAATAATAATAAAATCTACGAAAAAGAAGCTCCATTCAAATTTGTAGTGGACAAACAAAACCTGAAAGTAATTCAGTTTGATGATTATGATCTGAAAGTAAAAATTGATGGTGATGTTTTGCCCAATGAAGTATTTGTGAATATCGATAATGTGCAATATAGATTGACCAAAGATCAACCTAATCAGTTTAGCTATAAATTTGCAAACCTTCAGAAAACAACTGATTTTCAATTGTTTGCAGGTGGATTTCGATCGGAGGGTTATCAACTAAATGTGTTGGCAAAGCCTAATATTGCGGGTTTCCAACTGCATTTGGATTACCCAGAATATACAGATAGAAAAGATGAATCGCTCAATAATGTAGGGGACATCGTTGTGCCTGCAGGCACAAATATCAAGTGGGATTTCGATGCTCAGCACACCGATCAATTAAAAGTGAAGTTCGGCGATATTGGGAATTTCGAACAAGCTAAGCGAATTGGTGAAAATTATTTTTCATTCAATAGAAAAGCTTTGAGCGACGAAAGATATAAAGTGTTCATTTCCAATGCACATTTACCAAATGGGGATTCTATTGGCTACTCCATTACAGTGATACCAGATATGTATCCAACTATTTCTGTAGAATCATTTATAGATAGCACAAATAATAAAGTTCAGTTTTTTGTAGGCGACATATCTGATGATTATGGTTTCAGAAACTTATCCTTTAATTATATTATTAAAAATGCTTCTGGAAAGGAGCTATCAAAAAACGCTACTAAGCTCCAATTGCCTGTAGGAAAACAAGGGCAGTACAAATATACTTTTGATGTCAATTTGTTGAGCTTATCGCAAGGTGATGAGGTAAGTTATTATTTCGAAGTGACTGATAATGATGGAGTTCATGGTGGAAAAACATCGAAAACTAATTCGATGACCTTCAAAATGCCAACAAAAGAAGAACTACAGCAACAGGCTTCCAAAAATAATGATGAAATCAAAAAGGATTTGGAATCTGCAATGAAGGAATCCAAAAAGATTCAGGAAGATCTCAAAAAAATAAGAGAAAAACTTTTGCAGCAAAAAGAACCAGATTGGCAGACCAAAAAAGATTTGGAGAAATTGCTCAATCGACAAAAAGAGCTTGAGAAACAAATAGAAGAAGCGAAAAAGAATTTTGAGGAAAACAAGAAAAATGAAACTCAAAATCAAGACGAAAAAATGCAGCAAAAGCAAGAAAATATGGACAAAATCTTCGATCAATTGCAAGATGAAGAAATGAAAAAACTGATGCAACAAATCGAAGAATTGATGCAAAAAATGGATAAAGATCAGGCATTAGAAAAGTTAGAAAAATTCGAGCAAAAGAATGAAGAGCAAAAAATGGAAATGGATCGGATGAAAGAGCTTTTCAAAAAGCTTGAATTAGAGCAAAAGAAAGAAGAAGCTATTGAAAAATTGGAAGAATTGTCCAAAAAAGAAGAACAACTTAGTAAAGATACAGAAAATAATCAAAAATCACAAGAAGAACTAAAAAAAGAACAAAACGAAATCAAGAAGGATTTTAATAAGCTCCAAGAAAAAATGAGAGATATTGAAAAGAAAAGCAAGGAATTGGAAAAACCAAAAGACCCAGGAACAGATAAGGAGCAAGAGAAGGAGATAGAGAAAGATATGGAAGATAGTAAAGACCAGTTGGATCAAAAACAAAATAGTAAAGCTTCCAAATCTCAAAAGAAAGCATCCGACAAGATGAAAAACATGGCAAACAAAATGAAATCGGAGCAGGAGAGCGAAGAGATGGAACAAATGGAAGAAGACATGAAAGCCATGAGACAACTTCTTGAAAATATTGTGAATCTCTCTTTCGATCAAGAAAAGCTAATGAATAACTTTTCCAAAACTACAGTTGCAACACCAAATTTTGTGTCTTTAATCCAACAGCAACATAAGTTAAAAGATAATTTTATGTTGATTCAAGATAGTTTGCAGGCGTTGAGCAAACGTGTTTATCAAATAGAGGCATTCGTTACAGAAAAGATAATGGAGATCAATACTAATATGAATCAATCTATTGATAAGTTAGAAGATGTAATGTCGCCTGCCAACAATCAATTGAGAATAGTTCAAGAACCAGCTAGTTCTCATCAGCAAAAAGTGATGAAAAATGCAAACGATTTGGCATTAATGCTTAGCGAATCGATGGAAGATATGCAAAAACAAATGGGAGAATCGAAGCCTGGAAACCAATCCTGTAATAAGCCTGGAGGTAAAAATCCTAAACCTGGCAAAGGGGGTAAGCCTAAAGATGTAATGTCCGAAGGGCAAAAGAAATTGGGTGAAGACATGAAAAAGATGAAAGATGGACAAAAAGGTGGTCAGCCAGGTATGGGCGGTCAAGATGCAAAAGCATTTGCTGAAATGGCAGCTCGTCAAGCCGCATTAAGGAGAGCTTTGAGAGAGTTGCAAAAAGAAAATCAGCAAAAAGGAAAAGGGTCAAAAGAATTGCAAGATATTATGGATGGAATGGATAAGGTGGAAACAGATCTTGTAAATAAAAGGCTAACGAACGAAACTTTGAAGAGAGTGGATGATATACAGGTGAAACTCTTAGAATCCGAAAGAGCTGAGCGAGAAAGAGAATTTGATGAAAAAAGGAAAGGCGAAACAGCAAAAGATTACGAAAGGAAAATGCCCCCATCATTACAAGAATACCTAAAGAAAAGAGAAGCTGAAATTGAATTATATAAAACGGTATCTCCAAATTTGAAACCTTTTTATAAAAATTTGGTTGAAGAATACATAAAAACTTTGAAAAAAGGATAAAAACCCATAGATTGCATACTTGTTTGGCAAAGGCTCATGCAAAGAATGTATAAAAGCACTGAGAATAAGAATATTAGCTAACTGAGAATCAAAATCACGACTATGCATCTAAGAAATCCAGTTCCTGGAGGTGCAAATGTTGCCTCAGCAAGAGAAGTGATGATGTTAAGTATTTCATCTTGTCCTTCAAATATTGAAAGAGTTGAAATATTGATGCATCAAATTTCTGAAAGATTCAGAATCGCTCCTGATGTTTATGGTAACATTTTGATTAGCCTAACGGAAGCTGTTAACAACGCAATCATTCATGGAAACAGGAATGATCAGAACAAAAAAGTTCAAATTGTAGTGAAAAAAGATATTGCTTCATTATGTTTTGAAATTAAAGATGAAGGACCAGGTTTCGATCACGAAAGATTACCAGATCCGACGGCACCAGAAAACTTATTAACAATCGGCGGTAGAGGCGTTTTTCTTATGAAACAATTATCTGACAACATCCGATTCAATAACAACGGAAACACAGTAGAAATGGCTTTTAAAGTATGATTTTTCCAGATTTGCCAATTGAAGAACAGCCAGAACATATCCAATTTTTTTTTGAATCCGTACAATTCCCATTTTTATATCCAGACCTAATTTCCAAATGGATTGAAGACTCACTAGAAGAAGAAAAAAAAGCCATAAATTCAATTTCTTTTATTTTTTGTAACGATACCTATTTGCTCCAAATCAATCAAGAATACTTGAATCATGATACATTAACTGATGTAATCACGTTCCAGTATAACGAAACTATAGATTTGCCAATAGAAGGGGATATCTTTATCAGTATTGATAGAATAAAAGAAAATGCAAATAAATTCGCTACAACTTTTGATCATGAACTCAAAAGAATAATGATTCATGGCACCCTACATTTAGCTGGATATAAGGACAAATCAACAAAAGATAAGCAGTTGATGACTGAAAAGGAAAATTATTACCTATCAAAGTTCGATAAAGTACCTAAGTTATGAAACAATGGATAACAATTGTTTTCATAGCTACTATCTGTAATTTCTGTTGCAAAGGGCAGAAAATTATCCCTCATTTTTCATGTCAAAATCCCAGTTTTGATAAAAAAGTGAAAAACATGTTGAGCTTCAATGTGCCAACAGTTGATGTTGATTTTGCGAATAAAAATAAAGAAAATTTGATATTTTTAGATGCTAGAGCATTGGAAGAATATCAAATCAGCCATATTAAAAATGCTAAATTTATTGGTTTCAATAATTTTGATACTTCAGTACTCAAGGATGTTCCAAAGGAAAGCAAAATAATCGTTTATTGCTCAATTGGCTACCGCAGCGAAATAATTGCTAAAAAGATAATAGAGCTTGGATATAAGAATGTTTTTAATTTATATGGAAGCATTTTCGAATGGTGCAACAAGGGATTGCCCATTTACGATATGAATAATAATCAAACTCAAAATTTGCATACCTATAATCGAAAATGGAGCCAATATGTTTATAATGAGCAAATTATAAAAAAATGGTAATTAGAGTTTATAACTTTTTTTCATCTTTTTTATTTTAGAAATAATCCTTTTCCTAAATTCTTTTGGCGCAATTACTTGAATATCATCACCGTAGCTTAAAATTTTTGATTCTAAAATTCGATCCCATTTTTTTGTTAATATTATCTTTAAAAAAGAATCATTTTCAGAAATTATTTTTTGTGAATAATGTATTGGAACTTGAATTATCTTTTCTTTCAAATGATTTTTAGCTTTTAATTGCACAATACACTCATTTTCCTCAATCATTGGGTCAATCAAAGGTTTTTTTGCATCAATTATAGCTTGAAATTCAGCCTTAAAATTCATCAATTCAGACTTTAATATTGCAAAATCGTGAAAAGTGGTCAGATCAATTAATTGTTGGAATGCGATTTCTACTTTCGCCAATTCTTTTTCTGAGGGTTTTTGTTTGAAAATGGAATATTCTGGATATTCGTACCTATAATATTTTCCGTCAAACACCTCTATAGGAGCACCATAGTTTACTCTAAAAAATTGAATATCAAGCTGCAAAGTACGAATGCCAACCTTCTCAGCTCCTAGAATCTTAGAAACTTCATTAGAAATAGTTTCCATGCACCATTTTGTTTTGAAATCACTCAGACATCTGTCCAATATTCTATATCTCTTAAACGAATTATCATGATTTGCCATTTTGTTGTGCATTTAATTTACTTTGTATAAATTTGAGTATAATATTTTAAAGATTCATATTTTTAGATAATTTTTATAAGTGAAAATAAAACTTTTCGATTTCTTTAAAGATTTTTTCAGAAATGATATTAGCCTTTTACTAACTTTTGGCTATATATTTTTGATATTTATTGGAATGATTTTCAATTCCATTTATTTTTCAATGCATCATATCAATATTTTTAGATATTCTGATATTACCGATTTCTTACTTGCTCCATTTAGAGATATTTTCATTCTTATATTTACGATTTGTTCCATTCTGGTAATATTAATTGTTGTAAGAATAGATGATTATTTAATGCAAAATTATCCAAAAACTTATTTGAAAATAAAACTATTTAAAAAAAATAGAGAAAAACACGAATCCTGGTTCGAAGTAAAGGGTGTTTCAATATTAATTATTATTTATATTGTAGTTGCTGCTTTTCAATATGCAGTCTATCGTTCTGAAATGATTGATGAGCAAAGATTAAAAATACAAGATTCAATTTTTAAGGACAATAAATTTAACCCAACAGATTCTATCTATTATTTAGGGAATACAAACCAATATATTTTCGTAAAAAACCATAGCAAAAATGAGTCATATATCATTCCGACTGCTGATATCATTAGATTAACTTTGCATAAATAGCTTAATTTTTATAAAACTTAATGAACTAAACTTATATTTGCTTTTCTTTGAATATATTTTATGCAAGAATCTATAGTTCTATTAGATGTAAACAAGTTCGTTACAGAGTTCTTTAAAAAGAATATTTCTGCCGAATATGTATTTCATGATTATCAACATACTCTGAATGTAGTGCATTCATCAAGAGAAATTGCGGAGAATAGTGGATTGCAAAATATTGATTTAGAGATTATTACAATTGCAGCATGGTTTCATGATACAGGATATATACTAGGTAGCGATGGTCATGAGGTAAGGAGTTGTGAAATTGCAAGAAAATATTTATCTGAAATAAATTATCCTGAAAACAAAATTAGTCAGATAGAAGGTTGCATAATGGCTACCAAATTGCCCCAATCTCCAAATAATTATCTAGAACAAATATTGGCTGATGCCGACATGAGCCATTTGGGCAAAAGAAGCTATTGGGATCGCTGCGAAAGAATACGTCAAGAACTCCAACTCACTAAAGGAATCATCATGAATGATGAAGAATGGGTAGATTTTGAAATCACTTTTTTGCAAAATCACCGTTATCATACTCCAGTTGCTCAATCTCTATATGACGAAAGAAAAGAAAAATATATTCGCCAACTCAAGGATTTGAAACATGAACAAGATTTGAAAAACACACTGACTATCAATGAATTAGCAGATAGAATAAAGGCAAAAGAAGATAAAAAGAAAGAAAAAGAAAAAGATAAGCTAAGTAGAGGTGTTGAAACAATGTTCCGCACAACCTATCGCACCCATATTAGTTTGAGTGCTAGTGCAGACAATAAGGCTCATATCATGTTGAGTATCAATACGATAGTGCTATCTTTGGCAATTTCTAATTTGGTAGTAAAATTTCAAGATAATCCTAAATTTATTCTCCCAACTATAGTTTTGGTAGCTGTTTGTTTGATTTCAATGGTTTTTGCTACTTTGGCAACCAGACCTAAAATAACTGAAGGCAAAGTTACCAAAGAAGCGATTTTGCAAAGGAAAGCGAACTTGTTGTTTTTTGGAAATTACTACAATATGAAACTTGAAGAATTCCATTGGGGAATGATGGAAATGCTCAAAGATGATGATTTTTTATATACTGCAATGACAAGAGATTTGTATTTTTTAGGGGTTGTATTAGGGAAAAAATATCGTTATTTGAGTATTTGTTATGATATTTTCATGTATGGATTGATTTTTTCAGTATTGTCATTCGCAGTTGTTTTTCTTGCTTAAGTTCAATCTAATTTGAATTTTATTGGTAATGTAAATCTGACATTTACATTTTCTCCTGCTTGTTGACCTGGCATCCATTTATCCATTGATTCTATAACTCTAATCGCCTCATTATCCAATGCAACTAAACTGGCTTTTATTTCTTCATCAGACTTAGTTTTGTTTGTTAATTTTGACCTTAATTTCTTAAAATTTTCATCAGTATTTGTAGATCTTGCTATTTTTACATTGTATAGCTTACTATCTTTTCCAACAATGAAATTAAGGATCACCATACCTTCAGCCCCTAAATCTCTGGATGACTGTGGGTATTTAATACTTGTAGATAAATAATTGAATAGATCGTTATCATTAGCTCCATATTTGGGCATTACTCCCACTATTGTATAAATAGTTTGTTCTTTTTCATCCATTATATTTTTGGATGATTTTGCAGGATCGGTTTGTGCAACTGCACTTGCTACAAAAATGAAAATGAAAAAAGCGACTGCAACTGAATAATTGATAAAATCGCTAAAGCTTGAATTTTTTTTGCGTAACATAAGAAGTCTATTTTTTAAAAGTGAAGATTTAAATTGATGAACATATTTATATTGATTGCTTAAAAATATATTTTGTAGTAACATAGTGCCATATTCTTTTCTATTATATAAACCAACCACAGCTTGATCTGCCAAATATTCATGGTTTTCTTTACATAATTTTATATATAGTATTAAAATTGGATTGTACCAATAAAATATTTTTACAAATAGAATAAATAAAATATCCAAGCTATGTTTTTGCTGGACATGAGCCAGCTCATGCTTCATAATCATATCATTTGCCAAAAATTCTTCTGAAGGCAGGTATATAATATCCAAAAAAGAAAATGGGCTTTTAATTTTATTATTTATGGCGATTTTATATCCATTTTCTCTAATATAAATCTGCTTTAATTTATTAATATTCAAAATATTGAATATAATTCTGAGTAATGAAATTGCACAACCAATAATGTAGATTGAAATTAAAATATTCAACAGATTCCAGCTATTTTCTAAACTTATGTTTTGATCCATAATTGCCGATCTAATTACAATTTCTGATAATTCTTGACTTTTATTTGTCACGAAAACTGGACTGTGAACTTTAAATCGAATCAATGGAAGAATCAAACTTGAAATGATAAGCATCAATAAAACAAATCGATTCAATTTGAAATAGTAACTTTTTCTACAAAACATGAAAAAGAAAACAAAGAATATTGCGAGTAATATATTGGATTTGATTATATAGGATATCATGTTATTCATCTAGTTGATTGACAATATCTTGCAATTCCTTCAAATTTACTGATTTTTCATTTATCAAATGCGAAACTAGGTTGTTGGCAGAGCCATCAAAATAGTTTTGTACCATAAGTTTCAATTGAGTAGATCTATATTGCTCTATCGATATTATCGGAAAATAAACATAAGTCTTACCGTATGACTTATGATTTACAAATTCTTTTTTTTCCAATATTCTAACTATTGAGGATACACTGCTATGCGGAGGTCTTGGTTCGCCCATATCGTCCAATAAGTCGCTTACTGTGCAATTTGGTTTTTTCCAAATCATTTGCATGATTTCCGATTCAGCTTTTGTTAATAATTTCATTATTTCAGATTTTTTTCTAAATAATCCACTCTATCTTGAGCAGAGGTTTTAAATGTTTTATCATTAGTTGCTAGGTATTTTTTATATAAATCAAGGCTTTTTTTCTTGTCTTTTTCAAAAAGTTCAGCATTTTGAGCCAAGTAAAATAGGTTTTTACCATCAGGATAATATTCATTTGCCAACTCGAAAGAATGAATTGCAGCTTGTTTATCGCCTAAAAGTTGATAAATCTCGCCTTTATTTTGATAATAAACTCCTAATTCTGAGGAAGTTCCTGCTTTTATTGCTTCATTATAATGATAAATTGATTTCTCATAATTATTTATTTTATTATTACAAATTGCCATGTAATAATGAGTGTTTTCTAACCTACTAGAATCTTGATTCAGCAAATAATTAAAATACTTCAATGAATTGTCCCAACTACTAAGATTAAAATAAGTATATCCAAAGAGTCTTCTTGTGAAAATTGATGTATCGCCATTTTCTTCTAATAATTTCAAGTCATTCAAAACATCATGCAAACAATTTTGTCTATAGTTTGAGGTGGCACGAAGGGTTAGTAATTTATTGTTTATTGAATCTTTATTGAGCATCGTATTTAATATGGTATCAACCGTATAAAAATCACTTTCTTCTATCAACAATCTACAATAGTCATTTAATAATAACAATTTGTTTTTTTCAAATCCTCTTCTGAAATATTCCTTTGCAAGTTTAGGATTTTTCAAAATAACTGCATTTTTTCCAGCCTTCAAGTAATAAAGTGGTGAATTTCTATTTCTTATTGCTTTTTCATACCAAATTGATGCATCAGCAAAGTTTGCTTCATTTTCATAAATAATTGCCAATTGATAGGCTATCGAAGCATCAGTACTATCAAATAAAAACCCCTTGCTGAATATAGATTTTGCCATTTTTAAGTCACCTTTCATTTTATATGCTTCACCTTTTAATTTCATTATTTCTATATCATTTGGCTTTATTTTAGATAAGTTTTCTGCATATTCTATTGCATTTTCAAAATCATTATTAATCAAAAATACCCTAATCGTTCCAATAGAATCAATCTGACTCATCATTGGTGAATGTAGAAAGAGTATAAAATATATGATTTTTCGCATAAAATTATTTTTAACAAATGTATAACTAAAAAATACGTTATACAACTAAATAATTAGTTTTTGTAAAATATTTTACATTTCAGATCAAAATTTTTATATTAACATCAATTTTTTATCGTTAATAAAGAATTGCACCGATTTTTGCTATTATTAGTTAATTCTATTTTTTTGAGATCTTTTATATATATATTAACTATTGTATTTCAGTTCATTTGTTACTCAAATGTCTTTGCTCAATGCATTGAAGGTGATTGCATTAATGGGAAAGGCACTTACTTTTTCACTAGTGGATCCAAATATATTGGCAACTTTTTGAATGGAGAAATCCATGGTGAAGGCACTTGTTATTACAAGGATGGTAGTATTTATGTCGGAAATTGGTCGCATCGCTTTCCAGAAGGAAATGGGATATTAACCCTAAAAGATGGAACTATTAAGAAAGGTATTTGGAAAAAAGGGCAATTAATAGATTCGAAATCGACCATAAATGAAGGGATTTCAGTACAATCTGGCTGCATTCAAGGAGATTGCAAAAATGGTAAAGGAACATTTGCATATCCTGATGGAAGTAAATACATTGGCAATTTTGTAGATAATAAATTAGATGGTGAAGGTGTATGGTATTATACAAATGGTGATACCTATATTGGTAGTTTCAAAAATAATTACCCACATGGGAAAGGTAAACTACTGAAAAACGACAAATCATCAATAATAGGATATTGGGAAAATGGGGAATATAAAAATGATACAACAAAAATAGAATCAAAATTTGGTTGCACTTCTGGTAACTGTATAAATGGTTATGGTACATTTTTTTATAAAGAAAATGGTTCGCAATATACTGGCACTTTCAAAGATGGTCTGCCTCAAGGATTTGGTACAGTTATATATAATAATGGCGAAAAATATGTTGGTGAATGGAACGAAGGTAGCTTTAATGGATTAGGTACATTATATTTGGTAGATAGTACAAAATATTGCGGAAATTGGAGTAATGGCACTTTTGTTGAAGAAAAATTAGAAAAAATTGCAGATACAGTTCCCAAAGTTGAACCTATTTTTATCCAACATAATGCGATCCCAACAAAAATTTGGGTATTAGTCATTGGTATTGCATCTTATTATCACATGCCCCCTTTAAAATATACAGATGATGATGCCTATCGTATGTATGCATTTTATAAAAGTCCAGAGGGAGGAAGTATTTTAGATAATAATATAAAATTATTAATTGATGAAGACGCAACTTATTCAAATATCAAAAATGCTCTATCAGAAATATCAGAAAGTGCATCGAGTACTGATAATATAATAATTTTCTTTTCAGGTCATGGCTTGAAAGGCTCATTTTTGCCAATTGATTTTGATGGAGAAAACAATAAGCTTACCCATGAAGAAATTAATAATATTTTAAATAAAAGTAAGGCGAATTTAAGATTACTGATTGCAGATGCATGCCATTCAGGCAGCATAGTTTCTATGAAAGGAGTTGATGGATATGCTTCAATATCAAATTACTATAAAGATTTAAAAACAGATAAGCCAGGATTTGCCTTAATATTATCTTCAAAATCTGAGGAAACATCATTAGAGTCAAGCGGACTTCGTCAAGGTGTTTTTTCTCATTTCCTAATTAGGGGCTTAAATGGAGAAGCAGATTCCAATATGGATTTCAAAGTGACTGTTCAAGAACTATATGATTTTGTAGTTCAGAATGTGAGAAGTTATACCATTAATCGACAGTCACCAGTCATTCAAGGTAGTTATGATCCAAATATGGTAGTATCTGCTCGCAGAAAATGAGTTTATTATTTTACCATTTCGATACAGTTTTATCCTAATCCAGCATTTAATTTTTACAAATAAACAAATATTTGAATATTTTTGAGAAAATTAATTTTAAATCAAATTATTATGAAAAAGTTATTAATAGTAGTTTTAATATTAGGATTAGCAGGATTATTTTGGGGATATAAAATGTGGAATAAACCTCATGAAAATATATCAGATATAAAAGCAGCATATTCTGTAAGTGCAAATAATGTGTTAGGTGAGTTTGAAAAAAACGAAACTGATGCAAATTCAAAATATATAAATAAAATTATTGAAGTTGCTGGCAAAGTTTCAAATATTGAAAGTAATGATAGCACCTCAATTGTAACGTTAGAAACAGATAATCCAATGTCTGGGGTTATTTGCGAATTAGATCCTTATTCCAAACACCCACGAACAAACTTCCAAGTTGGCGAATCTGTTGTGTTTAAAGGTTATTGTACAGGATTTTTGTCAGATGTAATATTCAGTAGATGTGTTGAAGTAAAGTAATCAACTTTTCAATCATAATATTTACTTTTGCATATTATTATTGTATGCAAAAGTTTTTATTTTATACATTTTTTTTTTCAATAGCTATTCAATTTATATATTATATAATAGTTATATGTGTTTGGTCAAAGTTGTTTATTACAAAGAAAACAAAAAGTACAAATTTTACAGCTCCCCAAGTTTCAATTGTTATATGTGGTAAAAACGAATCAAAAAATATAGTAGCTTATTTGCCAAAAGTACTAAGTCAAGATTACCCTGTTTTTGAAGTAATTTTTGTTAATGATTATTCAACTGATAATTCTCTGGATGAATTAATAATTATCCAAAACAAATTCCCCAATTTAAAAATTATTAATATTGATAAAAATAACGAAATAGCATTTAAGAAAGGCAAAAAATATGCTTTAACTCTAGGTATAGAATGTGCAAAGTATGAATGGATTCTTCTAACTGATGCAGATTGTTACCCCAACTCCAATAATTGGATATCATCAATGGTCAACCCATTGAAAAATAATAAAGTAAAAATTGTTTTAGGATATAGTCCTTATAATTTATATAATAGTTTTTTAAGTAAATTTATTTCTTTTGAAACTGCATACACAGCAATTAGTTATATGACATTCTGCAAACTAGGATACACGTATATGGGAGTTGGAAGAAACTTATTATATCAAAAAAAATTATTTTTTGAAAAAAATGGATTTAGTCAAATTCAAAAAAATGTAGCTGGTGATGATGATCTTTTAATCCAAAAGATTGCTACTTCAAGTAATGTTGATGTAGTATTTAATTCAAAATCATGGATTATAAGTAAACCAAAGAGGACAATAAAGGATTATATTAACCAAAAAATAAGACATGTTTCAGTCTCAAATGAATATAATATTAAAAGCAAATTTTTATTAGGAATAATAGGTATAAGCCAAATATGGTCTAATTTTTCAATTATATTATTAATGATATTAAAAATTAGCACAATGTTTGTATGGTATATATATATTTGTAGGCTATTATTTATTCTACTTGTTTACGGCATATTTTTTAATAGGTTTCATAATTTTAAAATATTTTTATCGTTACCTTTGTTAGATATTTTGTATTCAATAATGAATGTTATAATATCTCCGTCAATTTTTTTTAGAAATTTATTTGAATGGAAGTGATGACAAACGTAAATACCTTAAGTAATAAATTATCTTCAAAAGCCTTAGAAGATTATGAACTTGTTCAAGTTGCAATACTAGGTGATCAAAAGGCATATGCTGAGTTAATGGATAGATACCGTCAATCTGTTTTTCACACAATGTTAAAAATGGTGAATAATAGAGATGATGCTGACGATTTAACTATTGAAGCATTTGGAAAAGCATTTAATAAATTAAATAGCTATGCCCCACGTTATGCTTTTAGCACTTGGTTATTTAAAATTGCTATAAATAATTGTATTGACCATATTCGAAAGAAAAGATTGCATCTATTATCCATAGATGATCCAATTGAATATGATAGTGATTATGACTATACCCATAATATAAAAGCAATACAACTAGACCCTGAAGAAAAATTTATTAGAGACCAAAAAGTCCAACTAATGAGATCAATGCTTAATAAATTAAGCTATAAGTATAGATTGATGATCGAACTTCGTTTTTTTGAGGAG
>Ga0116191_1000465_pt1 | contig 36640 bp, 35 predicted proteins | sample AD_UKC111_MetaG_FD_89897 | JGI IMG/M metagenome (GOLD analysis project Ga0116191, IMG submission 89897) | Active sludge microbial communities of municipal wastewater-treating anaerobic digesters from Hong Kong - AD_UKC111_MetaG | ecosystem: Engineered > Bioreactor > Anaerobic > Digestate... | reverse complement strand
TAAATCGAAAATATCACAACAAATGAAAGTAGCTTTTTCATCAATTGTTTGAGCTAATTGATTTGCATATTCAATTGATCGATCCGATAAATCTACACCAGTAACCTTAGCACCCATCCTTGCTAAGGATAAAGTATCTTGACCAAAATGACATTGTAGATGTAAGATTTTTTTACCTCTTACATCACCCATTAGGTTGAGTTCAATATCATTTAAGGATGATTTTCCACTTTTAAATCCTTCTAAATCATAGAATTCGGACTGGATATGAGTTTCAGTCCTTTTGTTCCATAATAGTCGATTGATTTCTATATATTGATTTAATATTTCCATTTTTTATAATTTAGTAATAAATTCTTGAATTTTTTCATCTGATCTTGCAATGATTGCAAAGTTATCACTAACTAGAATTGGTCTTTCAATCAATATTGGATTTTCGTGCATGATATTTATCCATTCTTCATCAGTAAAGTTTTTACCTTTATATTTTTCGATAAAAATTGGTTCTTTTGTTCTTATCAATTCAATTGGTTTTATACTGAGTTTATCTAATAGTGTTTTAATTTCTTCTATATTTGGAGGGTTTTTTAAATATTCTACAACCTGAAAATCAATCGATTGTTCATGTAAGGTGTTGAAAGCACTTCTGCTTTTTCCACATTTATTATTATGAAATATAGTTATCATATTTTATGTATTATTAATTTTTGAACAATTCTAAAATACTTTTAAATTCATACTGTTAATTCTGGAACATTTATTATTGAACGCAGATTTTGCAGATTTATATAATTCTCACTGTTAAATATATATGATATTATTTATTTGAATATATTTTCCTTTTAAAATCTGGTATCTTACCGAAATTTAATAGAAGTCCAATTTCAATATTGGTTGCTTTCAAATAATTGATAAGTTGAAACTCATGCTCTACACAAAGTGACTCAGCTGCTTTTAACTAAACAATAACTTTTTCGTTTACTATTAAATCAGCAAAATAATCACCAACCAATTCATTTTCATAAAATACTTGAATACTTTTTTGTTTTTCGACAAAAAGACCATATTTTTTCAACTCAAAATACATTGCATTTTCATAAACTTTTTCTAAAAAGCCATATCCCAATGAATTAAATACAGTATAAAAAGATTTAATGATTTTCTCTGTAATTTCTGAATGTTTGAAGTTTTCAGTATTCATAATAATAAAGTTAATTTAGAATTTTTAGTAATATGAGAATTATTCTTGTATTTCCTAATTGAACACTGATTAAGCAGATTTTTTTGATTTTCACTGAAGTCGATTATCTTGTCTGTGAATATCTTCAAAATCAGTGCCATCGGAGTTCAAATATAAATTGAACGCAGATTAAGCAGATTTTTTTGATTTTCACTGATGTCAATTATCTAATCAGTATAGATCTTCAAAATCAGTGCCATCGGACTTAAAATATAAATTGAAAGCAGATTAAGCAGATTTTTTTTTTTTCACTGATGTCAATTATCTAAACAGTGTAAATCTTCAAAATCTGTAACATCGGTGTTCTAATAAAAAATGAAAGCAGATTAAGCAGATTTTTTTTGATTTTCACTGATGTCAATAAACTTATCAGTGTAAATCTTCATAATCAGTAACATCTGTGTTCTAATAAAAAATGAAAGCAGATTAAGCAGAATTTTTTTGATTTTCACTGATGTTAATTATCTAATCAGTGTAAATCTTTAAAGTCAGTAACATCTGTGTTCAAATAAAAATTTTAATATTAATCACTTTTATATTCATTAAATGATTGAATATAGGGATCGACAAATTTTTTAGAAAAAAATTCATTTTGAGGGTAATAAAATTGCGATACATTAATATTTCCCTCAATAATATTACTGTAAACATTATCTTGTATTTCATTATTGATACAAATATCACTTAGTTCTATTCTTAAATATGTTCGATAATTGCCTGAAAAAATTGGCATCTTGAATTTCCAAAAGTATCCTGGATCCAAAAATATTTCATGATAACTTAATCCACATCTTGAGTGATAAGTAGTATCTATATATTTCCATTCATTATTAAAGTCCAAAGCCTGTTCCCTCATGTTTAACTTGCTATCATCAACTTTGAATTTGTAAAGTTTTGTTGATTTGTTTACTAAATAAACATAATAACCATAAAACTCACCTCCAAAAGTAGTAATACTATTTGTGTCTATCCAAATGTTTAAATCATATATATTATTTGTTAACTTATAATCTGAAATTTTTTTAGGAAAATTTCTAGAAATACCACATCCATCACATTTCGGATACTTGATTGGAATAGAATAAGCAAAGAAGAAATAATTTTCTTTAGAATCGATATTCAAATATAATAGTGTTTTTTGGGAATCAACTATCTGAGATTGAATATTTTGTAATATAAATAAACAAATAATAAGGTTAATATATTTCATGTGTACATTTTATTTTAGAATCGTACTTTAGATATTTTTAGTATCATTGTTTACCATTTCTAATTTCAAAATGTTCTATAAAATTATTGATAATCAATGGAATATAAAATTGTGACCTATTGAGGAAATTTTGATACATCCATATAGAATACTTCCCAAGTATGTCCATCTAAATCTTCAATCGTTCTTTGTTGCATAAATCCATAATCTCTCATTTCGTTTGGTTCTGTTCCACCAGCATTCAAACCGTTGATCATCAAGTTATTAACCTCTTCAATACTATCTAGAGATAATGAATAGATTCCTGCAATAGTTGATTTAGTATCCGCAATTGGTTTGTTCACAAAGGATTTGAATTTGTCATAGGATAAGATCATTACAAAAATATCATCACTCCAAACCATACATTTTCCATTTTCATCTGAAAACTGAGGGTTGTTTGTAAAACCTAATGCAGTATAGAAATCCATTGATTTTTGAACATCCCTAACTGCTAAATTGATAAATATTTGTTTTGCCATATTTTATTTAATTATTTAATATTTTGTTTTTTCTTAAACCAATATTTTATTTCATACCATTTTGGTTTATTATTCAATTTTGGATTAAAATAGGTAATTTTTATATCGCTCATTACTATATTATTTTCTACTAAAGTAATTATATATTTTTGATTATTTATTACATTTTTTAGATTAGTTTTAAAATCTAAATAACCAGTATAGCAAATAACCAAATTTGAATTTATATACTCTTCTGGAATTGTTAGTTCAAAATTACCATCATAATCTGCTGTAGTACTTATTTTAGAATTTTCTATTTTAATATTACAACCTATCAATGGTTCGTTTTTTTTATCAACAACTTTTCCATTAATCGTTATGTTTTTATTTGGTATTGTATCTAAATTTATATTTGGTATATTATTATTTAAGTTTTGTTGGATATATGTAATTTGTTGATTATTAGCATGAAGTTGTTGTTTTCCCCAGATTGAAAGTAGTAATATCCCAGCAATCCATTTCTTATTTAGAAAACTACTTTTTTGAGTTAGTTGATATTTTCTATCAATTTGACTTTTATTTAGCCTTCCACATACTTTTCCTTGTGGCTTCGAAAAGTATTCAATAATTTCTTTATCTGAGAAATTTGTAAAATCAACAACAGATTTACTGCATTTATTACAAAATCTACCAGAATCAGTTGATGACATTTTTTCCCAGTTTTCTGGGCAATTAGATTCTAAATGAATACTAAAAGTATTAGATTTCATTTTTTAGGAATTTTGATTATATTAAAATTATGAATTTCTAAGAATGTATTTATCAAAGAAAAATTCAATATTATGCTTAAATTAAGATAAAATTTATTCAAGTTTGAAACTAACAGGAAATAGCACTTTTGATTTTATTGGATTTCCATTCATTTCTGCAGGATAAAAAGGCTCATTTTTAAACAAATTTATTACTCTTAATACCTCTTCATCGCATCCATAACCAATAGCTGAATCAATCCCTAATTCATCAATAATACCTTGTTCATTTACAATAAAATACGAATGAACTTTCCCTTGAATATTATTTTCCCTTGCTAATGCTGGATATTTTATCTCAGTGGCTAATTTCTTAAAAAGTTCATGCCAACCTACTATTGGTGTTGCTAATTTATCTAGTGGTATGGAAACATAAGTTCCATTTTGTAAAACCTGATGATTTGGGTCTGTAATCTTAGAATTTTCTTTCTTACAAAAAGAAAATAATAACATTAAACTGATTAAAATGAATTTTGATTTCATAATATAATATTTTTTAGTAAAGTAAAGATAAAATAATTTATTGCATAAAAAAAAATATTTATAAATCATCGATAAATTTATATCTTCGTAAAAATTCAAAATAATGGAAAGTACATATTACAACCCTGCTGACTTGAAGAAATTTGGTAAAATTGCGGATTGGAACAAAGATTTAGCCGACAAATTCTTTGATTATTACGGTAAAGTTTTTGAAGAAGGTACATTAACAGCCCGTGAAAAATCATTGATTGCTCTTGCCGTTGCTCACACCATTCAATGTCCTTATTGCATCGATGCTTATACAGGTGATGGCTTGCAAAGGGGTATCTCCAAAGAAGAAATGATGGAAGCTTTGCATGTTGCAGCAGCTATTCGTGGTGGTGCTTCATTGGTTCATGGCGTACAGATGATGAATAAATACAACAAATTATCCATGTAATTTGTTGTTTATTTTTTTTTGAATTTTAATTTAACTGATGGCATTAAAATCATTACTTTCATCTCATAACGAATTATCAAATACAAAAAGACAATTAGAGGTATTGGCTAATGGCATTTTTAAAAATGGAGAGTTGCCTACTTTCTCTGAAAAATTAAAATCTTGCAATCAATTTCCACTTCAACCAAATAAGTTGGAAGTGCTTCAAATTAATTTGGGATATATGTGCAATCAAGTTTGTGCCCATTGTCATGTGGATGCTGGTCCAGATCGTAAGGAAATTATGACAAAAGAAACAATGGAACAATGCTTGAATGTAATAAGAAATACTGGTGCTAACACTTTAGATTTTACTGGAGGAGCTCCTGAAATGAACCCTAATTTTAGATGGTTTGTCGATGAAGCAGCCAAAGCAGGCATTAAGGATTTTATAGTTCGTTCCAATCTTACTATAATTGTTTCGAATAAAAAATATCATGACCTCCCAGAGTTTTTTTCTAGCCATAATGTTCATGTAGTATCATCATTACCTTATTATCGAAAAGAAAAAACGGACAAACAACGTGGTGATGGAGTGTTTGAAAAATCAATAGAAGCATTGAAAATGCTCAATGATGTTGGTTATGGGAAAGCTAATTCGGGTTTGAAATTGGATTTAGTTTATAATCCTTCAGGAGCATTTTTGCCAACAAATCAAGCATTATTAGAAAAAGATTTTAAAAAGGAACTTAAAGACGGATTTGATATTGATTTTAATAACTTGTTTGCTATCACTAATTTACCAATTAGTCGATTTCTGGATTATTTATTAATTTCTGGTAATTATGAAGATTATATGTATGCATTAGTTGAAGCTTTCAATCCATTGGCTGTTGAGAATGTAATGTGTAAAAACACTATTTCAGTTAGCTGGGATGGATGGCTTTATGATTGTGATTTTAATCAAATGTTGGGTTTGAAAATAGCAAATACTAATAATCATATTTCGAATTATAATGAAGATTCAATTCAAAATAGAAATATAATCGTATCCCAACACTGTTATGGCTGTACTGCTGGAGCTGGCAGTAGCTGTCAAGGTACTGTTGCTTAAGGTATTAAAAATCAAATTATTGTAAAGAATGAGCTATTTGAATGCTACTGAAGATTTATATAGAAAAGCCGCACAAACACCAGATGTTGGACTATGTTGCACTACTACACCAATTTGGAAATTTCCAGGTTTAGAAATTCCAAAAATAATGCAAGAAATGAATTATGGTTGCGGTAGTACTATAAATGCTCAAGATCTGATAAATAACCCTAAAATACTTTATGTGGGAGTTGGTGGAGGAATGGAACTTTTGCAATTTGCCTATTTTTCAAGGCAAAAAGGTGGTGTAGTTGGCGTTGATATTGTGGATGAAATGCTCGAAGCCTGTCAAAATAATTTTAAAATTGCAGAACAAGAAAATCCTTGGTTCAAAAGCGAATTTGTAACTTTGAAAAAGGGGAGTGCATTAAATTTACCCATTGATAATGAATCAATTGATGTTGCGGCACAAAATTGCTTATTTAATATATTCAAAGTTGAAGATTTGAAAAAAGCAATTCAAGAAATGTATAGAGTACTAAAGCCACATGGTAGATTAGTGATGAGCGACCCTACTTGCGAACAACCAATGAACGAAAAATTGAAAAACGATGAGCAATTGAGAGCTATGTGCCTCAGTGGAAGCATTCCAATCAAAGATTATATAAAAATGTTAACTGACGTAGGTTTTGGTACAATAGAAATAAGAGCTAGAAGACCCTATCGGATTTTGGACCCAATGAATTATGATACAACAGAGCTGATTTTTATAGAAAGCATTGAAGTTTGTGCGATAAAAGATCCAATGCCTGCGGATGGACCATGTGTATTTACGGGCAAATCAGCAATATATTTTGGAATGGAGGAATATTTTGATGATCAAAAGGGTCATGTTTTGCTCAAAAATCAACCTTTGGCTGTCTGCGATAAAACTGCGAATGCACTTAATAATTTAGAAAGAAACGATATTTATATAAGCGAAAGTACATTTCATTATTCTGGAGGAGGTTGTTGCTAAATAAATATGAAAATATTATTTGGTTTGCATTAAAATTTCTACCTTGTGGCAGAATTTAATTTTAGAAGTAATGGAAGTTAAAGATAGTAATGGAAATTTATTAGCCGAAGGCGATGCGGTAACAGTGATTAAAGATTTAAAATTAAGAGGATCATCATCTGTTATAAAAAGGGGAACAAAAGTAAAAAATATCAGATTAACTGACGATGAAGAAGAAATAGAAGGCAAGGTTGATGGAAGTATCATCGTGCTAAAAACCTGCTTTTTAAAGAAAGCTTAATCGTTAATATTCAATTTGATTTGATTGCTATTCCACATAACATTCTTCCAGTGAAACCACCACTTTTTCGATGTGAGAATAGCAATTGATCATCTTCAAAAGTACAAAGTTTGGAGATCTCAATTTGGTGATTTGGAATGCCGAACTCCCTACATTGATCTGTATTTGCTTCTTTTAAGTTTACCAAAAACTTATTTCTTTTTTCATCCCAAATTTTATATTTTGGAGAAAAATTATCTGCAACATCATTCCCAACTTCAAAATTTCTTTCAGAAATACATGCTCCAATATAGACATAGCAATCCTTTGGATCAGTAGAATATTTATTTTTTGATAACTGTAATGTTTTAAGCACAATACCAAGAATCGTACCTTTCCAACCAGCATGAATAGCTGCAATAACATTATTTTTCTGATCATAAATTAGAATTGGACAGCAATCAGCAACAGTCACTCCTACAAAAAGATTACTTTTTTGAGTGATAATTGCATCAAATCCAGAATATATTCCTAATTTTTCTGCTTCTAATATTTGATCTCCATGTATCTGATGCGACAAAGCAAAATCACTAATTCCAATTTCTTTTTTTAAAATATCATAATTTGATTGAACTACCTGAGGATCATCATTTGTATTTTTTCCTAAATTCAGACTAAAGTAATCACCAATACTATTTCCACCATAACGAGTTGTCTGTAAGGCGATTATGTTATGAAAAGGCTTAAAGATATTTGGAATAATAGGATTGAATGTATTCATTATTCAGCCAAAATTAAAGTAGAAATAGGTTGGATTTCCATACTTTTAACAGTTACTTTTGTTTTAGCTTCGTGATCAATGGACATTCCCTCCATAACTAATTTCCAATTCCCTACTGGTAAATCCATTTTCACACTATTTGGATTGGCGTTATAAATGACTAAAATATTTTTCCATTTATCCTTATTTGCGTTTCCAGTTATTTTAAAAGCTACCATATTCTTTTCGGGGCATTCAATGAATTGTAAATGTTTCTGAATCAACTTGTTACTTGGCAATCTGAATGCAGGATGTTCTTTTCGAAGCTGTATGAGCGACTTGATAAATAGATATTGTGCTTCATACGTTTTTTTTCGATCCCAATCTAATTCATTAATATCATCGGGAGATTTATATGAATTTTCTTCGCCTTTTTTTGTTCTAGAGAATTCCATTCCAGCATGAAGGAATGGTATTCCCTGAGCAGTAAGAAAGATAGTTTGGGCTAAAATATCCATCTTGGTTCTATCCTCAGCACTATTTTCATAATTTGAATTAACTAATCTGTCAAATAAAGTGTGATTATCATGGCATTCCGCATAATTCACACATTGGTAAGGTTCTGATGCCCAAGCCGATTTTGCATAAATTACTTTATCGTATTGAATTTGAGGGTGTTGAGTAGCAGCTACTACTCCAAATTTGATGCTTTCTTCCATTCCATTTTTCCCACTCACAAATCCTTTATCATTTTTTTCAAACACACTTCCTTTCAAACCATCTCTCATATCATCGCTAAAAGCTGCAATTTTATCCAACTCTTTTACATTTTTCTTTAATGCTCTTTTTTCTTCAGCTATTGGGCTTGTCCCAGAAGTCCAACCTTCGCCATAGATCAAGATGTCTGGCTTGATTTGATGCAAATGCTTTGAAATAAGGTTCATAGTCTGAATATCATGTACACCCATTAAATCAAATCGGAAACCATCTACATGATATTCTTTCACCCAATATTCAAGGCTTTCGAGCATGAATTTTTGAAACATTGCTTTATCTGATGCAGTTTCATTACCACATCCGGAGGCATTCGAGAATTTTCCATCGGCTGTTTGTCTGTAGTAATAGTTAGGCACCAATTGATTGAAATTCGAGTTTTCTCCAAACATCGTATGGTTATACACAACATCTAGTATCAACCGAATTCCATTTTGATGGAAAGCTTGAACTAACTTCTTGAACTCCATGATTCTCACTTTCCCATTATAGGGGTCAGTAGAATAAGATCCTTCTAAACAATTGTAATTCAATGGGTCGTATCCCCAATTGTATTGTGGATTGTTTTTAATTGTTTCATCTACAGTGTAATAATCATATATTGGTAGCAAATGAACATGTGTCACTCCAAGATCTTTAATGTGACTCAAACCAGTGGATTGTTTAAAGCTGTTTTTTGTATTAAGTTCAGTTAATCCTAAAAATTTTCCTTTATTTTTTATTCCAGAATTGGCTGCAATTGATGCATCTCTGATGTGTAATTCATATAAAATTGCATCAGTTTTGTTGATAAATATTGGGCTTTTGTCATTTTCCCAATTTTTAGGATTGGTTTTAGAGAGGTCAATAATTTCTCCTCTTTGTCCATTTACACCGACAGATTTTGTGTAAGGATCAGTAACTTCATTCATCAAATTCCCATTAACTTTTGCTTGAACTGTATAATATTTTCCTTCATAATTTCCGATCAAATCTGAAGACCATACTCCAAGCTTATTTTTTTTCATTTTAATAGTTTCTGGAATGTCAACATTTTTTTCATTTATATTGCCATTTTTATATATTCTCAAGATCATTTCTTCAGCAACTGGCGACCACACTTTGATAGAAGTTTTTGCTTTTGAATAGATAGCTCCTAAATCTTTGCCATTATAAATTGGATAATTATCTGAATTTTGGCTTAGTAACATAGTTGAGTAAAATAATTGTAGGATTAGAATATTGATAAGTTTCATTAAAAAATTAATTTAATTTGAATTGGAAGTACGAAAATATAAATTTTAATTTAGATTTACTTTCAATTAAAAATATTTTTAAATATGAAAGGTAGAAGGCAGTTTGTTAAAAATATTAGTATAACATCGGCAGGAATTACTATTTTCCCTAATCTGAATATACTAAAAAATAAAAACAAGGATTTCAAAAGTCAAAGACCAGAAAGAATAAATAGAAGATTTTCAAGTGAGATCATCGAAGAAAAAATACTCTCAACAAAGAAAAATATTAAGGATCAGGAGCTATCATGGATGTTCGAAAATTGTTTTCCGAACACATTAGACACAACAGTTTATTACAAAATGGAGAAAGGGCTTCCCGATACTTTTGTAATAACTGGAGATATAGATGCAATGTGGTTGAGGGATAGTAGTGCTCAGGTATTTCCATATATTCAGTTTTGCAAACAAGATGATGCTTTGAAAAAACTTATTGAAGGAGTCATAAGAAGGCAAACTGATTGTATTTTAATTGATCCTTATGCAAATGCCTTTAATGATGGACCTAAAGGTAGCGATTGGAAATCGGATCATACCAAAATGTTACCAGAACTTCATGAACGTAAGTGGGAAATAGATTCATTATGTTATCCTATCAGATTAGCTTATTTTTACTGGAAAAATACAGGTGATACTTCAGTTTTTAATGGGAAATGGAACTCTGCTGTAAAGTTGATTTATCAGACTTTCAGAGAACAACAAAGGAAAAATAATAAAGGTCCGTATTCATTTATGCGAACTACCCAATGGCAATCAGATACTGTGGCTGGCGGTGGCTATGGAGCGCCAATCAAATATACAGGTATGATTGCTTCGATGTTCCGACCGTCAGATGATGCTACATTATATCCTTATTTGATTCCATCCAATATATTTGCAGTAACTGCTCTACGTCAAATTGCCGAAATTCTTGACTTTCTAAAAGATACATCTGGATTGAAACAAAATTGCTTAGATTTATCCAATGAAATAGAAAGAGGCATCCAAAATTATGGAATCATTAAACATCCAAAATTTGGAAATATCTATGCTTATGAAGTAGATGGTTTTGGAAACTATTACTGTATGGATGATGCAAATGTTCCAAGCCTCTTAGGTTTGCCTTATCTAAATCCAATTCCATTAGATGATAAAATTTATTTCAATACTAGAAATTTCGTTTGGAGTGAAAACAATCCCTTTTTTTTCAAAGGAAAATCTGCTGAAGGAATTGGTGGACCTCATGTAGGTATGGATTATATTTGGCACATGAGTCTAATTATGAGAGCTTTAACGAGTACTATGGATTCAGAAATAATCCAAAGTTTACAGACATTGAAAAGAACCCATGCAAATACTGGATTTATGCATGAGAGTTTTCATAAGGACAATCCCGAAAAATTCACCAGAAAATGGTTTGCATGGGCAAATACACTTTTTGGTGAGTTGATTTTGAAATTAGATAAGGAAAAACCTTATTTACTCAAGCAACAATATTAAATATTTTATGAATTTGCATTCAAACTAGCTTTTATTTCATCCAGTATTATTGGGTCATCAATTGTAGATGGAATTGTGTAAGGCACTCCATCTGCTATTGCTCTCATCGTTTTTCTCAATATTTTACCACTCCTTGTTTTTGGCAATCTTTTCACAATATATACATTCTTCAAAAATGCAATTGCTCCAATTTGATCTCTTACCAATTGAATAATTTCGGTTTCAATTAGTTGATTGTCAGTATCTACACCATTTTTTATAACTACAAACCCAATTGGCCTCTGACCTCTTAATTCATCTGCGATACCTACAACAGCACATTCAGCTACTGCTGAATGACCAGCTACAATTTCTTCCATTTCACCTGTACTTAATCGATGTCCACTTACATTTATTACATCATCTATTCTACCCATGATATAAGTATAGCCCTCATTGTCTTTATATCCACCATCTCCTGTTAAATAGTAACCAGGGAAAGCATCAAGATATTCTTTTTTGAATCTATCTGTATTTTTCCAAAGTGTTGGCAAACAACCAGGTGGAAGTGGTAAGCTGACAACAACAATACCTTCTTTGGATGCACCTTGATGATTGCCATCTTCATCTAAAATTTGAATATCAAATCCGCAAATTGGTAATCCTGCACTACCGGGCTTGGGTGGGAATTGTTCAATGCCCATCGGAATTCCCAACATGGGCCATCCACTTTCTGTTTGCCACCAATGATCAACTACTGGTTTTTGTAACAAATCTTTCACCCAATGAAAAGTTGGAGGATCGCAACGTTCTCCCGCCAAAAATAGACTATTGAAATGTGTAAGGTCGTATTTTTCATATAATAACCCATTTGGATCTTCCTTTTTTATTGCTCTTATTGCTGTTGGGGCAGTAAACAAAGTTTTAACTTTATGATCTTCTATCACTCTCCAAAATGCACCTGCATCAGGTGTACCTATTGGTTTGCCTTCGTATAATATTGTAGTACATCCTTGTAAAAGAGGACCATATAAAATATATGAATGACCAACTACCCAACCTACATCACTTGCTGCCCAAAACACATCACCAGCTTGAATGTCGTAAATCGCACCCATACTGAATTTTAGGGCAGTTGCATAACCTCCTGTATCTCTCACAATACCTTTTGGTTTTCCTGTAGTCCCAGATGTATAAAGTATATACAGTGGATGAGTGCTTTCTACTTTAGTGTATGTCTGAGGATGAGCTAATTTTGATATTTTGTGAAAATCAAGTTCATCTATATTGTTTAGATAATCGTAATTTTCTTCTCTTTGTACAAAAATTTTATAAGTAGGCTTAAATGAAGATTCGTTCAATGCTCTATCTACCAATGGTTTATAGTCAATTTTTTTTGATCCTTCAATGCCATAAGAAGCAGAAATGATAGCTTTTGGCTCTGCATCCTCTATTCTTAAAGCTAATTCATGAGGTGCAAAACCACCAAAAACAACTGAGTGGATGGCACCTATTCTAGTACAAGCTAACATTGAAATTGCAGCTTCTGGAATCATTGGAAGATAAATAACTACAGTATCGCCTTTTGAAATTCCTAAACCTGATAATGCTCCAGCAAATTGTTCAACTTCTTGAAAAAGTTGGTTGTAAGTATATTTTTTTATTGTATTCGTTACTGGAGAATCATAAATCAAAGCTAATTGATTTCCTCTTCCATTCTGGATGTGATAATCAAGGCAGAGGTAGCTCATGTTTGTTAAGCCATCTGAAAACCAATTATATATATGCTCTTCAACTTGATTTATAATGTTAGTTGGGAATTGGAACCAATCCAATAATTCAGCTTTATCCTTCCAAAATTCTAATTTATGATGAATGCTATATTGATAAATATTGTTATAATTCATGATTCAAAATTTTGAATCTAATGTACTGCATAATTTAGAATTCCATATTGAAACTATATTAATTTAGCAAAATAAATTTTGAATTTTTATTGTAATGTAATTAATTATTTTTCAGCAATATTAATTATTGAAAACTTAAATATTATTTATTATAACTATATCTTTTTAACAATAAATGAAATTGTAATATTTATTACTTTTTAGACAGAATGATAAATATATATTAAAGCAATTTAGTTTAATTAATTTTATTCAAGTATAAATTAGTATATAGAACTAATAATTTGTATAATATTTTACAAAACTGATTATTTTTAGTTAAAAATTTGGAAATTTTAAGCTGTTGTATTATATTTGTAAAATATTTTTTAACAATTTAAAGCATTTTCCTTGAAACGCCTTATAGCTATATTGACACTTTTTTTAGTAATCTATTCTTGCATAAAACTTCCTGTTGATTCTGGCGACACTAGTTCATCAATTCTATTGAAAAACAATACTTTTGGATATGTTGATTTGTCATGGGATAAAACTTATATATCTACATTTAAAGAATATATAATATTATCATCAAGTTTTTCTATAAAAGATTATAAAAATATTAGTGATATTCCTTCTAATATGATAATAGCTCGAATAACAGATTATGAGCAGAATTTTTTTAAAGATAGTGTTTTATTAAAAAGTGCATATTATAAAGTTTTTGTAAATATTGGCGATAGATTATTGATTAGCAATGAAGTACATATTAATACAAGTATATTTTATTTGGATAATATATTTTCAATATCTTCATCATATCTTGATGATGTAAATAATAGATTAGTATTGTTGGACAATAGTTCGAATAAGTATATGATTTCTATTGATATCAATAAGGAGACTTATAACTATGATTACTTAGGAAATATTCCAAAAATTAGGTGGTTTGGCAAAGGAAAATTTGAAAATCAAAATGAGTATTATGTACCTGTAAGTAATATCATAAACATATATGATGCAAATTCTATAAATTTAATAGATACAATAAATACAACTGATTGTTCATCTATTTCAGTTGGAAATGATTCCATTTTATATTGTAGTAGCAGTAGCAGAAATAGAATTATGGCAATAAATAGAAAGACGAAGCGTAAGATGTATGAATTTGGGAGAGCATTTGCACTTGATAACCTTTGTAAAGTAAGTAATTCTGATGAAATATTCAGAGTAAGAAATACTTCAACATTAGCTTATATGGATTATTATCATTTTGATCCAAAAACTGGAAATGTTATTGATAGTATATATAATATTCTAACTATCAATCAAATGACATTTGATGGAACCAAAATGTCAATATCTAAAAGCGGTAGTTTTTTTGTAATAGGCATAGTAAACAGTATAAATCATGTTGTCTTGAGTAAAAATTTGCAAATGCTAGGACAAATTGTATTGCCATTTGAATATAATAATAGTAGTATTTTTAGTTGTATTTCTCCTAATGAAAAGTATATAGCAATGCTTACCAATTTGAATATCAATAATGATATAAGTGTATATTCAGGAGTATCACCATATAATATTATAAAAAAATATAATTCAAGAATTACAAATGCCTCTTCAATTACTATGGATAATGAAAATATATATGTTATTGGATTAGCAAAACATCCGATATTTAATGCTTTTGTTACAGCTATTGAAACCATTAAACTTTAAAATATACCTATGAAAAAAATAATCATCATTCTATTAGTTTTAAACTCAATTTTTTTGTTTGCACAAGAGGAGAATAAATTTGATAAAAAAATTGTACATGAGTTTGGTGTAAACGGAACTGAATTGTTAGCACAGTTGCTTAAGATTTCTAGTGATTCGAATTTCAATTCAAAACAAACTTACCTATTGACTTATAAATTTTTATATAAAGATTATGCTATAAGAATTGGAGGAGGTGTTGATTACAATAATAATCAGACGAAAATAGATGAGTTTACGGATGTAAAAAGCAAGATTAACTTAAAATACGACGTAAGAATTGGATTAGAAAAACAATTGCCACTTTATAAAAAGTGGCGTGGTTACCTTGGAGTTGATGCTATATTTGGATATAATGCTTTAAAAGATATAACGGATAGTGGGTTTGATAAAATAACACATTTAGTGGATCAGACTTATTATGGTTTTGGTCCTGTATTAGGTTTGCAATTTAATTTAACGAAAAGATTTTGTTTTGCAACTGAAACATCATTGGTTTATAAAGTCTATCAAGGTCAAGATAAAACCTTTTTTGAGAAGGCACCACAATTTAATAATTCTAAAGCTCAGATAACAGGAAGTAGTATTAAATATAATTTTCCTACATCATTATATATTATTTACAGAATTTAATTAAACCAAAAAAAAATTATGAAAAAAGTAATTAACTTGTTTTTCTTAACAATATTGTTTGCAACTATATTGTTACAAAGTTGTAAAAAAGAACTAAAATCCGACTTTACTTCGGAATTAACACCTAACCTCGAAAATGCAAATTACAACTATGCTATACCTTCAAAATTGACATTGTCCAATGATTTTTTTAGTGTAATTGATTACAATTCATTAGTGCCAAAAGATAATCCAATTACAGATGCTGGTGCACAATTAGGAAGAGTGCTTTTTTACGACAAAAAGATGTCTCTGAATGGAAAGGTGTCTTGTGGGTCGTGTCATATCCAAAAGTTTGCTTTCTCTGATGGTAATAAGACAAGTGTTGGTTTTGATGGTCAAAGTACAACTAGAAATTCACCAGCTATCATCAATGCCATTGCACAAAAAGACTATTTTTGGGATGGAAGATCCAAAAAACTGGAGGAGATGGTTTTGATGCCAGTAAGGAATCATGTTGAAATGGGAATTGATAGAATTGAGAATTTAGCAAAACGAATTTCAGACATTTCTTATTATCCAGCTTTATTTGAAAGTGCATTTGGATCAAAAGAAGTGACAAAAGATAAAATTTCTAAAGCATTATCACAATTCATTCGCTCAATGGTTACTCATAATACAAGTTATGACAATAACAATTTAACAACAGAAGAACAAAGTGGTAGATCATTATTTTACTGGGGTGCAGGATGCGGAAATTGCCATAATGGAGAAAATTTGAATTCTAAATCTAATTTTAATAATTTAGGTTCTGGTATTAATTTTGCAAATATTGGTCTTGATGAAGTATCAATTGATAAAGGAGTAGGAGAAACAGATGAAAACAAAGTAGGACTATTCAAAATTCCTTCTTTGAGAAATATAGCACTTACTGCTCCATATATGCATGATGGTAGATTTAAAACTTTAGAGGAGGTGGTTGAACATTATAACTCTGGAGTTAAACCACATAAAAATCTTGATTTGGCTTTGAGAGAAGGTTGGGATGATAATTCATTACCTAGAAAATTAAATTTAAGTGATAAGCAAAAAAGTAGTTTAGTTGCATTTCTGAAATCATTAACAGATAATAAATTGATAACTGATAAAAGATTCTCGGATCCGTTCATACAATAAAATATGAAAATATTTAGATATATAACTATTGGAGTCTTATTTCAGTTTCTATTTTATTCTTGTTTGAAGGATATCTCTGAAACAAATAATAATGAGTTCCCTATTAAACTAGAAGTGCAAAATGGAAATGTAGGTAGTATTAATTGGACAAAATTAACAAATTTTGAATTTAAATATTATCTCATAACTGTGAGTAAAGACCCTAGTGAAATATATAGTAAAATAGAAGATATACCAAGCTCATCAATTGTAAAAAAAATATTTGATGTGTCAAATACAAAATATACTGACTCAATAAATATTGAGTCAGTATATTATCGAGTATATGGAGTTACAAACAATAAATTATATATCAGTAATGAAGTTAAATGGTTATCTACATTTGTAATATTAAATAGTAGTAATAGTAGTACTATAGATTTATGTTATGATTATACAAATAATAACTTAATTTTTAGAACAAATAATGTATTAAATGTATTTGATCCAAAACTAAGAAAAATAATTTTAAGTAAGCAGTTTACATATCCATCATCTTCAGGTTATGGGTTACAAAATTTATCCATTCAAGATTTGGGTAGAGGAAATGAGTTAACTTATACTGATTATTATTCAATGTATTTTATAAATCCATTAACCTTACAATTAAATGATACAATTAAACATAATGAATCATGTTATGGGTATTATACTACTAAAGATAGCTTAATACACTTAATATCAAGTTCATATATAAATACTTATAATAGGAAGACTAAAAAGAAAATAGTTAAAAATAATATTTTATTTAATTACTATAATACTGTAGTTGCTTACTCAAAAGATGATTATTTTATTACTGGTGATGATTTTGATGGGTTTGGAATTTATAAATTTGATAGAAATAATAACAGTTTATCAATAATTAAAGAGCAATTTAAAGGTATTTCACCGTATGATTTTAACTTTGGCATACCTTATATATCCTCTGATGGAGAAAGATTAATGAGTTTTAATAATAATTATCTGTTTTGTTATGATAAATCTTTGAAATTGGCATTTTCAAAAAATATAACCAATACTAATAATATTATTGAAATGAAATTAAATACTGATAAATCTATGTTAGTATTAGCAACTGTAAATCAATTAAATAACTTTAATATAGAGATTTATGATACAAAAAATTTAAATAGTATTCCTATAACCTTTAATTCAAAATTAACTGACATATACAAAATGTTAGTGACGAATGAATATATTTTTATAATTGGATCAAAATTTAATTCAAAAACATCAATAAATGAAACAATTTTAGAAACTATAAATTTAAACTAACTCAACCTATTTTTATAATCTAAATAATTAAATTTTCTTACAACCTTTAGTTCTCCGTTTTCTTTTAATATTGCGATGGAAGGATGCATAACTCCATTAAACATAGTAGTTTTTACCATAGTGTAATGTATCATATCTTCAAAAATAATGGTATCGCCAGGTTGTAATTCTTGTTCAAAGGAATATGCCTCCATATAATCACCTGACAAACAACTCACTCCACCTAGTCTATAGGTTGGCTTTCCAATTATTGGATCTGTAGCACCAGTAACTTTTGGTCGATAAGGCATCTCCAAACAATCGGGCATGTGACAGGTAAAGGACACATTCAACATGGCTGTTTTTATCCCTTTATTGTCAACAATATCCAAAACTGTACTGACTAAATCGCCTGTCTGCCAAGCAATAGCACTACCAGGTTCCATTATTAATTTGAGGTTTGGGTATTTAGCTTTGAATTTTTTTAGTAATTGAATTAAATGATCGACGTCATACCCTTGTTTAGTAATTAGATGACCACCGCCCAAATTTAACCATTTGAGTTGAGGTAAAAATGAACCAAATAATCTTTCAAACGAATTTAAAACGTTTTCTAAATCATAAGAATTAGATTCGCAAAGTGCATGAAAATGTAATCCTTCAAGCCCATCTGGTAATTTTCCATTGAAATTTTCTATAGTAGTTCCCAATCTACTCCCTGGTGAACAGGGATTATATAGGTCAGTTTCGACAACTGAATACTCTGGATTCACCCTAATTCCTGGACTAACAGATGGGTATTTGTCATTTAAAAGATTAATATATCTATTATATTCACTAATACTATTGAAAGTGATATGACTGCTCAAGGATGCAATTTCTTCAAATTCGTTAGGATAATATGCAGCTGCATAAGTATGTGATTTGCACTTCATTTCATCCATGCAAAGCATCGCTTCATACAAACTACTAGCGGTTGCACCACTCAAATATTGTCGAACCAGAGGGAAAGTACTCCACATCGAAAAGCCTTTGAAAGCTAATATTATATCCACATCAGCCTCAATTCGTACTTTTTTCAGCAGTTCTAAATTCTTAATCAATAATTGTTCATTCAGAACATAGCAAGGACTTGGAACTTTTGAATAATCCATAAATTATTTTTTACTCTAAAGTTCTAAATCAATATTAATAGCTTCATGCCAAGGTAATCCCGAAGTATTTAGTTTTTCTAAGAATGGATCTGGATCCATTTGTTCCACATTCCAAACTCCAGGTTTGTACCATTTTCCTTGCAACATCATCATTGCTCCTATCATTGCTGGAACACCTGTTGTATAAGAAACTCCTTGAGTACCAGTTTCATTATATGCATCTTGGTGTTTGCAATTGTTCCAAATATAATATGTTTTTTCTTGTCCGTCTTTAATTCCTTTTATTCTACATCCAATAGAAGTTTGTCCTGTGTAATTTTCTCCTAAATCACCTGGATTTGGCAGCACATATTTTAAGAATTCCAAAGGAATAACATCAATACCTTTGTACTTAACTGGCTCAATACCAGCCATTCCGATATTTTGAATAACTCTAAGATGAGTCAAATATTCATCGCCAAAAGTCATCCAAAATCGGGCTCTTTTCAAGGTAGGAAAATGTTTTACTAATGATTCCAATTCTTCGTGAAAAAGAACATAAGAATTTCTTGGACCAACATCAGGGTAATTCAAAGCTTGTTTTATTGAAAATGGAGGTATTTCTACCCATGCTCCATTTTCGTAATATTTTCCATTTTGAGTTATCTCTCTAATATTTATTTCAGGGTTGAAATTAGTTGCAAATGCTTTTCCATGATCACCTGCATTAGCATCCACAATATCCAAATAATGTATTTCGTCGAAATGATGTTTTACAGCATAAGCCGTAAATACGTTGGTAACACCAGGATCGAAACCACAGCCTAACAAAGCCATCAATCCTTTTTGCATGAACCTTTCATGATACGCCCATTGCCAACTATATTCAAATTTAGCTTCTTCTTTTGGTTCATAATTAGCTGTATCCATATAATGAACACCAGTTTCCAAACAGGCTTCCATGATAGTCAAGTCTTGGTAGGGAAGTGCAACATTAATCACCATATCAGGTGAAAATTTATTGATCAATTTCACAAGCTGTGGAATTTCATCTGCATCGACTTGTGCAGTTTGAATCTCAACACCAATTTTTTCTTTCACTTTTTGAGCAATCGCATCACATTTGGATTTTGTTCGACTTGCTAATATGATGCTTGAAAAAGTTTTAGAATTTTGAGCACATTTAAAAGCCACAACTTGCCCAACTCCTCCTGCACCTATGATTAATACTTTAGCCATTCTAATTTGGAATAATTAATTATAAAATTTGTCGCAAAAGTAGTTATATTTTGTATTAATGTACAAATAAAATATTTTGAATTAAACAATTTTTGGAAATTCAAAATTTTCCAATTTTTGAATTCTATTAAGCGACTCGATTTTATTTTGCTGCATCATTTTAAACTGATATTCAATATTTTGCAAAAATGTATCATCGATTAAATTTCGGATTTCATCAACTGAATTGATATTTTCTCTTTCCCCAAACTTATAGATTTGCTCAATCTGACCTGTTTCGAATTTTACAGAAAATTTATCATCCATTTTAAAAATTGTAATTTTGATAAAGAGATGGTCAATCTCACCGACTATTCTCATAAATTATTGTTTTTTAATGCGATGTAAAATATCTTCGAAATAATGAATACCTTTTTGACGAGCTAATTTTTCATTATTAACTGGAATATTTTCAACTTTTTCATAATTTGAAATTGCTTTTTCCAAAGATGATTCTCTTAATAAATGTAAAATAGGATAGGGTGATCTATTAGTATAATTTGCAGCATCCACTTTTTGGGTATGTTCAAAACGATAATCTGGATGAAAACTAGCTATTTGATATATGCCTTCATATCCAAACTCTGCTAAAATGTCATTTGCAGTATCTACAAAATCTAAATAATCTTGAAAATCTTTATAGCTCTCAGGATAAATGAGTAAAGAAGTTTCGAATGCACTTTTGTCCAAAAAATGAAGTTCAGAAAGAAATGTTGTCAGATTTATCTCAAAATCATCGGAATCATCTACAACGTATCTTATGCTTTCATTAATAAATTCTTTATTAGCAAATGGGCAAAAATTCAGTCCGATGACTATTTCTTTCACCCATGATTTAGTTTGATTAATGATTACCTCAGCTTCCATTTAATTATTATTGAAATTATAACTTCCTTGAATAATTCCTCCACCAATGATATCATCACCTTCGTAGAAAACAGCAGACTGACCTGGGGCAACTCCTTTAACAGGTGCAAGAAACTCTAACCTAATCGTTTCATCATCAGGCTGTTGAAGGTGGCATAAAGTGCCAGGGTCGTTATATCTAATCTGAGCAATAGCTTCAAAATCTGGTTCTATTGTTTTATATTTCTGCAAATTGATTTTGCCAACTGATACTCCATTTCTCAATAAATCTTCAACATCACCTAAAACTACTGTATTAGATTGTGGGTTGATTTCAACAACATATTTTGGTGAACCAAAAGCAACTCCCAAACCTTTCCTTTGCCCAATTGTATAAAATGGGTAGCCTTCATGTTTGCCAATTTTCTTACCTTCTACATCTACAAACCATCCCCCTTTAACTTTAGCTTCTAACTCTGGTTCTCTTCTTTTCAAAAAACCTCGATAATCGTTGTCTGGTACAAAACAAATTTCGTAACTCTCAGCTTTTTTGGATAAGTCATCATATCCATAATCAGCTGCCAATTGACGAACTTGAGGCTTTTTCATGTGACCCAAAGGAAATTTTGTCCTATCCAAACAATGTTGATCTAAACCCCAAAGTACATAACTTTGATCTTTGTTCAAATCAGCAGATTTAGTAATGTATTTCCTATCGTTTTTTTCGTTAATCAAAGCATAATGACCAGTAGCAATAAATTCGCATTCAAGAGCATCAGCCCTTTTGAGCAAAGAATTCCATTTGATATGTGTATTGCAAAGTACACAAGGGTTTGGAGTACGACCTGCTAAATATTCGTCAACAAAATTATCGATGACATAATCGCCAAATTCTTCTCTTATATCGACAATAAAATGATGAAATCCTGTATTTACAGCAACCATTCTAGCATCGTTAATTGAGTCCAAACTGCAACATCCAGTTTCCTTTTTTGACCCACCCGAATTGGCATAATCCCATGTTTTCATCGTAATACCGATTACCTCATATCCTTCATCGTGAAGCATCATAGCAGCCACTGTGCTATCAATCCCTCCACTCATGGCAACCAATATTCTTCCTTTCTTACTCATTACTTTTTTACAAAGATAAATGATTCAATAATTAATATGATAGATATTAAAATAGATGAACAAAAAATCAACCAAATAGTTATTTTTTATATAATTGAAAATAATATTATATTAAATTAAATATGAATATTTATTAACGCAAATTATTGATATATAACAACTTAAATTTAAGTTGTTGTTTGAAAATATAGCATTATTTCAACAATACAATTTTTTCATTTATCAACATTCCATTTGTTCCTGATAAAATAATTCGATATATTCCATTTGTTAAGTTATCGATATTTAACAAAAAGTCATTCACACCTTTAGTAAGATTAATGGAAAGCTCTGAAACTAATTGACCCGATGTATTGATTATTTTTAGGGTATTTTGTGAAGGAATATTGCTATTTATTGCAATATTTAACTCTCCTGTGGTTGGATTTGGACCAAATTTTACGTTTTCAATGTCATTTCGAGTGATAGATATCACTTTTGACAAATCTTCATGACCGTTTTGATCTACTTCTTTCAATCTATAATAATAAATCCCATTTACCGAAACTGGGTCAATATATTCATAACTTAATTCTGAAATTGAATAACCACCTGCTTGGACAGTACCAATTTTTTCAAATTTATATCCATCAGAACTTCTTTCGATAACAAAATTTCTGCTATTCACTTCCAATCCTGTTTTCCAATATAAATGATTTTGTTGTTTTTCTTTAACACCATAAAAAGTAATTATTTTAACTGGAAGTGGTGCATTTACTGCTGCTAGAATATCAATTCTTCCAAAACCGTATGTGTTATTCGGTATATTTGATCCACTCACTCCACCACAGGTTTGGGCAGAAGTAAGTTGGGTCGCATATTGTTCTAAAACATTTTCTATTGCATCCACATCTCCACTGTAATATGGCTTTGCACAAATAAGCAAAGCTACAGCACCAGCAACATGAGGTCCAGCCATACTCGTACCATCCCAAGTGGCATAACCATTTATAATACAAGATTTTACCCCAACTCCAGGAGCTGACACATTGGGCTTGATGATATTTCCATATTGAGTGGATGGACCACGACTACTAAAACCAGCAATCTGATCATTAACATCCGTTGCTCCTACAGTGAAACTTTGTTCAAATATTGCTGCAGGACTAGTAATTGAGTTACATGTTGATCCTTCATTTCCTGCAGAAACGACAACAGTTATTCCAGCTGCTTTCAAATTAGTGACAGCAGTTTTCATCAAAGTATATGATGAAGTATCAGTGCAACCCTCTGATGTTGGGCATCCCCATGAATTATTGATAACATCTGGAGCAAAATCAGAATTTGGATTTTGATTATTCAAGTCAGTTGGAGCAAGAAACCAATTGAAGCATTCAGTGTAGGTTGTTGGAGTTCCCCAACCTCTTTCCATGTTTCTGCATCCCATCCATTTAGCCTCTGGGGCAACTCCAATATTGAAATTATTTGTATCTCCAACCATAGTTCCCATAGTGTGAGTACCATGATTATGATCATCACATGGAGCAGTTAAATCATAACCACAAGGATTAGTTCCTGAATTATGACTATCATTTTGATGAATGGCATCATGCCAATTATAATTGTGATCGACAGAATTGGTAGATGAATTCCAACCTCTATATTTTGATTTAATAGCATCATGATCCCATTTGTATCCAGTATCTTGACCTGCGACAACTACACCTTGACCTTTTGGATTTCCGGATAAATTCCAAACATCATCGGCATTAATTTTTGTTACGCCCCATTCAGTTGATCTTTCTATATTAGAATAATCTTCATCTGTTCGAACAACATTCGGAACTTGTATCTTTGTGTTATATAATATTTTATCAACTTCAGGTAGAAGTGCAATTTTCATCAGAGTATTATAATCCAATTTTGTTGCAACTGCATTGACGATTATGAATGGATAATAATAACTTTGATTTTCCTGAAGTATTTTTCTTACATTTATTTGAGTAGCTTCAGCACTATTTTTGAGCTTGTTATAAACATAAGCACCTTTCTCTTTTTTGGTTTTCAAGTTTTTAGCTTCAGAAACATCAATTTGTTCATTCATTAAAATTATACATTCAGTTTGTTCGAAACGAACAGATTCAAGAACTTTTGGATGGACTTTTGACTCCCAATTGATGTATTGTGCTTTAAGATTGAAGATAGATAGGCAAGTTATTAGAAATAATGTAAAATTAAATTTCATATCGTTGGAATTTTAAAACATAAAATTACAATTAATCGTTATAACATTTCAATTTTTTTTTCAAAACCTAATATTTGAGTAATAATATTTGATGGAAGCTTTATTAATAGTCGATTTACAATTGGATTTTTTGGAAAATGGGAATTTAGAAGTGCCAAATGGAGATCAAATTATCCCAATTGTGAAACAATTGATGACTCAATTTGAAATAATTGTAGCAACAAAAGATTGGCACCCTGCAAATCATGTCTGTTTTGCTGCAAATCATCCTTGGAGAAAGCCTTTTCAAGTAATAAAGATTGAGGGTTATCAACAAATATTATGGCCCATGCATTGTGTTCAAAATACATTAGGGGCAGAATTTCCACCACAATTAAATGTAAAAAATATTGATAAAATAATTTATAAAGGGACGAATCCCAATATTGATTCTTATTCTGCATTTTTTGATAATCATCATCAAAATCAAACTGAGTTGAATAATTATTTGAATGAAAATCAGATAGATAAAATATATATTTGTGGGTTGGCTTATGACTATTGTGTAAAATATACAGCAATAGATGGAATTGATTTAGGATATGAAATAATAATTATTGAAGATGCTTGCAGATCGATAAATCAAGATATTCAATATTTGAATCAATTAAAATCAGAATTGGAATCTAAAGGAGTAAGGATAATTAATTCACAAGAATTAGAATTAGGCTTGTCTAAATTTTAATTTACACTTACAAAAACTTATCTTTGTTTTTATCTAACAATTAAATAGTTATGATAGAAACATTTTTTGATATTCTTTCACAACCTTGGGCTTACAGAGCTTTAGTTGCATCCTGTATGGTGGGTGCAATGTGTGGTGCATTAGGATGTTTTATTGTTCTCAGAAATATGGCTTTAATTGGCGATGCACTTTCTCATGCTATACTTCCAGGCGTTGTATTTGCATTTATGATAGTCGGTTATAGTGTGATAGGTTTTTTTGTAGGATCAGTGACTGCAGGTTTGTTATCTGCTATAGCAATCACTTGGATCCAACAGAATGCAACTACAAAAAATGATGCTGCAATTGGCATTGTTTTTACAGCAATGTTTTCGATTGGAGTTATCGGCATTTCCTGGATAAGTCATCATGAAGGTGTACATTTAGATTTGAAAGATTTTTTATTTGGAAATGTTTTGGGAGTTTCTAATGTTGATATTTGGCTGAGCTTTGGCGTTCTAATTTTTGTAATTGGCAGTATTTTAATATTTTATAGATATTTATTTGCATCAACATTTCAATCAATTGTTGCAGAATCAATGGGTATTTCTGTCAAGACAATTCATTATTTTTTGATGTTATTATTGTCTTTCACCATTGTTGCTTCGCTTCAAACTGTAGGGGTGATTTTAGTAGTTGCAATGTTAATATCTCCTGCTGCAACAGCTTTGTTATTAACAAATCGACTTCCTAATGTGATCATATTATCTATTATTATTGGAGTGTTGAGTTGTGGAATAGGTTTAATTTTTTCAATCATTTTAGAAACAACTCCAGGTCCTGTAATGACCTTGATTGCTACAATTTTTTATTTTATCGCTATTTTATTTTCACCCAAAAAAGGGATTGTCTATAATTGGTTGAGAAAGAGAAAGTTGGAAAGGAAAATAGTATATGAGGATGTACTCAAAGCAGCATATCGGTTGAGCAAAGATTCTGATTTGTCCATGATTAGTTTAATGAATAGATTACAGACTAGTAAAGAATATTTGCAACCCAAAATCAATTTATTATTAAAGAAAAAGTGGCTAACCAATGATGATAATGTGTTGAAAATCACAGAAGAGGGTAGGTTTGAGGCAAAAAAATTGGTTAGAGCTCATAGGCTTTGGGAAACCTATTTGGTAGAAAAATTGGGATTAACTCAGGAGCAAATTCATCAAGATGCCGAAAAATTAGAACATCTTTTTTCAGCAGAATTTATTGATGAGATTGACCATGATTTGGATTTTCCTAATACTGACCCTCACGGATCTCCAATACCACAATTGAATGATTTGAAGAACGTAGTGTTGGCTCAATTTAATGTTCATCAAAAGTTGAAAGTCGTTGAAAACCAACCCAATGAGCATGTTTCTACTCTGCTGTGGAAACTTAAAATATTGCCTAACGAACCATTGAATATCGAAACAATAGAGGAAGAAGAAATCATTATTTCGCAACAAAATAGAAGAATTAATATTCCAAAAAAATTAGCTTCCAAAATTATTGTTTATCAATAATATTAAATCAATCCTTTATCTTTACGAGATACCAATTGGATTATGAAGATTTATAAAAATTTATACATTGCAGCTACCAGTCAACACGTTGGCAAAACAACTTGTACTTTAGGATTATTGTCTGCATTCAAAAATCTTGGAATTAATGTGGGCTATTGCAAGCCAGTAGGGCAGAAGTTTTTGGATATTAATAATGAAAAAGTGGATAAAGATGCTTTATTATTTTCAGAATCTTTAAAGTTTGATTTGTATCCAGAGATTCATAGTCCAGTTATTTTGGGTCAAGGTGCAACTACTGCTTTTTTAGACAATCCATCCAAATTCAATTATAATTTCAAAATTGATAATGCAAGCAGTGTGCTTACCAGAAAACATGAACTGACAATTTATGAAGGCACTGGTCACCCAGGTGTTGGTAGTGTGGTGAACTTATCCAATGCAGATGTGGCGAGCAAACTAGATGCAAATGTTATCATGGTGGTTGAAGGAGGAATCGGCAATACAATTGATATGCTATCCATGACAACTGCGTTATTTAGAGAAAAAAATGTACCTATTTTGGGTGTTATCATCAATAAAGTAATAAAAGAAAAAGCTGAAAAAGTAAAATATTATTGCCAAAAATGGCTGGATGAACATCAGATTCCATTACTCGGCATCTTACCTTATGATCCTAGTCTTGCCTATCCAACTTTAAGGTTAATAGTTGATAAAATAGATGGTGTAGTGATGTATTATCAAGAAAGATTAGTCAGAAGAGTAGTTGGAATTATTGGTAGTTCTATTATAGACGACCCTAAATTGTTGTCCAACAGCGATTTATTGTTAATAGTGAGCATGAGAAGGGTAGATGATGCCATCAAAGCAATTAGAAAATTATCCAAACAACAGAAATTAGTAGATAGTCCACTTGCTGGCATTATCGCTACAGCCGATGGAAATCTAAACCAAAAGAGCTTAGATTATATTCATCAATACCGTATTCCTTTCATTCGAACACGTTTTGATACCTATGGCACTGTTATCAAAATTAATAGAATAGAAGTGAAAATAAATACGAGTACTCCATGGAAAGTAGATAGAGCTATTCAAATGATTAGTAGTAATGTAGATATGCAAACCATAATTGAAAAAAGTAAGTTGGATTAGCAGTATTAAATTTTCAAATTTAAGTTCGAAATGAAAGTATTATTAACGACTTTAAATGCAAAATATATACATATAAATTTGGCGATTCGGTTGCTATACCAATTGAATAAAGAGCATCGAGGATTAGATTGGAAGGAATTTACAATTAAAGAAAATAAAGATGAAATAGCAAGATATTGTTCTGAATATGAAGTAGTTGCATTTAGTTGTTATATCTGGAACATTACCCACACCATTCAAGTAGCAAGAGCTATTAAAGCAATAAATTCTGGAACAAAAATTTTATTAGGCGGACCAGAAGTTAGTTACGATTGGATGGAAATAATCTCAAATGAAGATATTGATTTTATAATTACTGGTGAAGGAGAATTACCATTTGCAGCTTTTTTGAAGCAATATCCAAATGTGGAAAAAGTACCTAATTTGGTGCAAAAGTTAAATGGTAATATTTTATACAATCCTAATAATGAAATATTTGATGTAAAATTATATCAAAATATTAAACCTTATATTGACGACTCTGTGGAGGAAATAAAGTCGAAAGTTGCCTATATTGAAACATCGAGAGGATGTCCATATAAATGTGAGTTTTGCTTAGCTAGTTTGGATAACAAAGTCCGCTATCTGCCCAATGATCACATCAAATCAACCTTGCTCTTTTTGATGGAACATGGCAAAGTGATTAAGTTTTTGGATAGGACTTTTAATATGAAAAGGGACTTTACAATAGACATTTTTGAATTCATTTTAGCCAATTATAAGCCAAATAATGTGTTTCAATTTGAAATAACTGCCGATATATTGCATCCAGATATCATAAAATATATTCAAGATAAAGTACCAAAAGGATTGTTTCGTTTCGAAATTGGTATTCAAACAGTAAATCAGAAAGCAAATCTCGAAGTGAGCAGAAAACAGAACTTCGACAAAACTGTTCAAATTATAAAGTCTATTGAGCACAAAGTTGAAATGCACTTAGATTTAATTGTTGGGTTAGCTTATGATTATTATGAGGACATAAAATACAGTTTTGAATCAGTATTCAAATTATTTGCTCCAGAATTGCAATTAGGATTATTAAAATTCTTGAAAGGTACTCCAGTTCGAGATAAATCTGAACAACATGGTTTTGTCTTTGACCCAAATCCACCTTATCAAATTATTCGAAGCAATTACTTGAATGAACATGAATTACAAGATATTGTGCTGGTAGAGAATGCATTAGAAATATATTGGAATAAACCTAGAGCAATTCATACTTTGAAATATGTTGCATATCATTTGAGTATCTTCGATTTTCTTTTGGGACTTGGAAAATATTTTGTGAATCGAAATCCCTTTCATCAATATATCTTAAATGATGTTTATAATAATTTGAAAGGATATATTAATCAAGATCACAACACAAATACAATTTTACAAGAATTAACGAGTATAGATTATTATTTGCAGCATAAAACAAAGCCTAAGCCTTTCAATAACAACGAATTGTCTAAAAAAGAGGTATATTCGTTAGTGCATACCAATAAGTTGAATCATCATAAATTTAGGTACATTATGTTGCCAATTTCTTTTGATTTTGAAGTTTTTAAAAAAGAAAACAGAATACAAGAACAAGAGTCTATAATTGTGATAGAATATAATGGAATAGCGTATCCAAACAATATTTTTCAACTACAATTACCAAAATTAGAAATAGTTTAAGTATATGAATATCAATAAATTGATTGATAATGATTGATATTAATAATTTAAATAAATATTAAATTTTCTAATTTCACCTACCTTTGCATTCAAATTTATATTAAGCTATGACTTTTCGTGAGCTGAACCTCAATAAAGCTTTAATTAACGCATTGGATGACTTGGGTTATGAGCAACCAACTTCTATTCAAGAAAAAGTATTTTCTGTGGCAATGTCGGGCAAAGATGTTTTGGGTATTGCACAAACGGGTACTGGAAAGACTTTTGCCTATTTGTTGCCGACTTTGCGACAATGGCAGTTTTCGAAAGAACGTCATCCACAAATCATGATAGTAGTTCCAACTAGAGAATTGGTAGTACAAGTGGTGAAGGAGATCGAAAAACTCACCAAATATATGAGTGTTGTCACTGTCGGAGTTTATGGAGGAGCAAACATCAATACTCAAGCTGATGAAGTAGAGAATGGACTTGATGTAATCGTTGGGACACCAGGAAGAATCATGGATTTGGTGTATAGAGGAGTTTTAAGATTAAAAAATATTAAACGACTAATCATAGATGAAGTAGATGAAATGTTGAATTTAGGTTTTCGACCACAACTTTCCAGTATTTTTGATTTATTGACGAATAGAAGGCAGAATTTATTATTTTCAGCCACAATTACGGAGGAAGTCGAAGGACTATTAGACACATTTTTTAATCATCCTGCAAGAGTTGAAGCTGCTCCAGTCGGTACTCCATTGGAAAATATTCAACAGTTTGCTTATAAAGTAGAAAATTTTAATACCAAAGTTAATTTATTAATTCATTTGTTATCTGATGAAAAGGTAATGAATAAAGTGATGGTATTTGTGAGTACAAAAAGCCTTGCCGACCAATTATACGATAAATTAATTGAAAAATTTCCTGATCAAGTAGGTGTAATTCACTCTAATAAAGCCCAAAATAATAGATTCAATACAGTAAAAAATTTCCAAAATAATGATATTAGAATATTGATTGCTACTGACATTATTGCAAGAGGAATTGATATTCATGAGGTTTCTCATGTAATCAATTTTGATGTGCCAGATGTAGCAGAGCATTATATTCACAGAATAGGTAGAACAGGTAGGGCAGAAAAGGATGGGATTGCAATAACTTTTGTAACACCAAAAGAAGCTGATTATCAAGATGCTATAGAATCTTTAATGCAGAAAAATATAGAAATAATTGATTTTCCAGAAGAAGTAGAAATTTCAAAAGTACTCATTCCAGATGAAATGCCCAAAGTGCAGATGAAGAATATTCAGATGAATCCAAAAATAGAAATTGGTGGAGCATTTCAAGAAAAATTAGCAAAAAATAAGAAAGTGAATAATAAAGTGAGATGGCAAGATAAAATGATGAAAAAATATGGTAAGCCCAAGACTAGAGGGGCAAAAAAGAAGTGAGAAAAAGGATTGAATTATCTCAAACTTCAATTCAAATATTATTTTGAATTTGGATTTTGGCTTTTTCTAAATAGTGAAAAAACAAAACAAATTTGTAGAGCCATTCAGTTTTTGGTATTTATTTAATTGCTGTTAGTTAATGATAATATTGAATTTCTTGAAGTATCTATAGTTTATTAATCAAATTATATTAATTTATTTTAAATAACTAATTGATATACATTGTTTTATGTTTTAATCTATTAAAATGTAATGAGGGCATTTTTAACTATTAAGTGCTTAAAATTAGATTTAAATATTTGAAGTAAGATGTTGGAGTAATAACTCCAAGAGTTTTGACAAAGGAACTCAAATATCTAGAAATGAACAAATTGCTAATCAAAATTGAGGAAAAAGAAGGGTCTAATTTTGCAATTTATCAATTAACGGATCATGGATTCTCATTAGAACCTTTAATAGGCTCTATAGTTGCTTGGGGGCAAAAACATCGAAAGGTAATTTTGTCTCAAAAAATCGATGCAAATCCAATGCAACAAACTGATATTCAATAGTATTTGTTGCATTGGAATTTTCATTTTCTATATGTTAAGCATCAGGAATATTTGGTTCAACTAATTTTTTTAGCTTTTCCAAAGACTCTTGCCACCCTAAATAACACATTTCTGCTGGAATCATTTCTGGAATACCTTCTTGTATGGCGATTAATTCCGTTCCACACATCACCTTTTTTAGCTCAATTGTTGTAATCATATTTCCAGGCATATTAGGATCGTCGAACTGGTCTGTATATTTTAGAAGTGAATTAGGAATAATTTCCAAATATTCACCACCAAAAGAATGACTATTACCAGTTGTGAAATTGGTAAATGACATTTTATACTTCCCTCCAACTCTTGCATCCATTTCTTGCACTTTACAAACAAATCCATAAGGAGGAAGCCAAGAAGCCATCGCATCTGGATTTATAAATGCTCTAAATACCTTTTCGGGATCGGCAGTAAAAACTCTATGTAATTTTACACTATTAGTTGACATATTAAATTTTTTAAACTATTCAATTACAATAAATTATAACATTGTATCCATCCAATCTTTAATAATAAATGATTTAACTAATCCTTCGAGGATAAAGGGATCTTCAGCAGTGAATTTTTCAGCTGCTTCTCTAGATTTGAAAATTGCCATATTTCCACCACCTACGAAAGGTCCTATTCCAATCACATCTCCACTTTCGATATATCTATCCACTACAGATTTATGGCGAGGATAGACACTCATAATTGTTTCCATTGATGCTCCTGATGGTTCTCCAATTACTACTACTTTCATTTATATGATTATTTTTTTAGCAAAGATAAATTATAAAAGTTTTGATCTGTAGAGGGTGCTTTACTCAAATTCAATTGATGAGCAATTGTGATAATTTGACCTCTATGGTAAGTACTATGATTCAAACAATGATGTAAAAATTCAAATCTTGGCATTGTACCATTTGCCCAAGGCTGATCAAGAGTAACTGGGGTCAAAATAGATTCTTCATCCATATTATTTGTGAAATCAACTATATTTTGAGATGCAATTAACATTTCTGAAAATATATTTTCTTTTTGATAAGCATTTATCTTTTCATAGCTTTGATCTAAAGGTGTTATTACTTTTAACCAAAACTTTTCAACTTCTAGATTATGTGCCATAGTTTTCAAAATACTATCATAACTAGATGGAACACTTTGATTTAAAACACTTTCGTCATAATCTTTTAGCCAATTTATAATTCTATCATTTGCCCAAAAATTATAAGCTGCATAGTTTTTGATTAACTGTAATATGCCCATATTATACATTTATTTAAATTATTATTTTTTGCAAATATATATTTTATAAATTTTTTTAATAGATAATATTTTTAAAATTTAATGATTTTTTACTTTAGTATACAATTTTACGATTTCGTCAATTACTGAATTAGGGTCTTTCTCCCAAACTTTATGATCTGTATTTTTGGTTGTAACATATTTATGATTTGGTAAATTTCCTAATTTTTTTAGGCAAATTTTCCATTTTGTCATATCACTTTCAGTTTCTCCAATCTCTTCAGTTGGTATATAATTATCTGCAACGATCAAGGTCATTGGTATTTTTGATGAAATATATCTATTCTGCATATAATTTATAATATTTGGGAAGTTTTTTAGCACATAATAAAGTCCAGTCTTATATTGCTTAAGTAACATCCAATTTTCATCTGAGATTGAATTTTTGATTCTTTTGGCAACTTCAATATTTAATTGGCATGGTGTAGCAACATCAATAAATACTGCTCCTTTGATTTTCCCTTTACTTAGATTTGAAAATTCTGATGCATAAATGCCCCCAAATGAATGAGCTACCAAAAAATATTTATCATTATATCCTAGTTTTGCTAATACTATTTTTAAGTTTTTTACTTCTTGATGAAATGAGATATTATTTGTATCAATCTGGCTTTTACCTAACCCAGCTCTATCATAAGTAATTATTGGTGCTTTAGTTATTTCGTGAATTTGTTTTATCAAATCTTTCCAAACTGAAGCATCATCACCATTTCCAGCTTCGAAAATAATAGGAATTCCTTTTCCTTTGATATAATTAAAGTGAAGTTGAAAACCATTAATATTGATTAAAGTGTCTATAACTTGAGCATTACAATTGAAAGTAAAAATCAAATGAAAAATAAGTACAAAATGATATTTCATAAGACTAATATTTTAGAAAAATACAAATATAAGTGTTTGATAATTAATAAATTATTACTAATAATGTAATCTAAATAAAAAGCGTTGAAATATCTACTAACTATTTAAATTCTTCTACAAATAAATTGTATTCATGTATAAAATTCTATTGTTTTTTACTATTAAATTACTCTCTTATCAATGCGACATCTCCTTTATATACTTTTTTCTTCCCATCTTTGTATTCTACTTCTGTTACATATACATAAATGCCTGGATTCATTAGTTTATTATTGAACGTGCCATCCCAACCAAACTGTGGGTCGTCAGGTAAGAAATCCTTAATTGTGAAAATTCGATTACCCCATCGATCAAATATTTCTAAATAATTGATTTTCAATATTTTTTCTTTTCTAGAGTAAATCATAAAATAATCATTTACTCCATCCCCATTTCCGGGTGTGAAAATATTTGGAATATATACATCTGGATGGTCAATGCCCACTACGACGAATGCACTATCTCTACAATTATTGGTATCTATTGCTATCACATCATATCGTGTGATACCAAATGGTTTTGATACAGGATTCCAAATGTCATTCAATGTCAATGTGTTAGCATTGCTCCAGATCAAAGTATCAATCCTGTTTTTGGGTACATTTGCAGTAACATGTAGTTGAACAGAATCTCCAGGCAAAACGGATACTTCGCCATTAATTTTTAGCTCAAAACTAGTTGGAGCCACTATAGTTGCTTTAGTAGTATATGTACATTGATTAGCATCAACTACAGTAATGGAATAAGTACCTGGCAACAAATGTGGAATATGAGGTCCACCTGGAACAACCAAGTTCCCATAAAGGAAACCATAATTTGGGGTTCCTCCAGATACAGAAATAACATCAATATAACCTCTTGTTTCGCCACATTGTGGAGAGGTCACTTTCAGAGACATGGCATCTGGTTTATTTTGGAATACATTAACAGTATCACTTTTTTCACAACCATTATCCTCATTTTTTACTGTATAAACATAATTTCCTATTGCATTAACTGTAATTTCTTTATTTTTCCCAATAATATTACCAAAACTATTTTTCCATTGATAACTAAAGTTTCCAATATTTTTGTCTAAAGGTGTAATAACAGATTTGTTTGTCTTACAGTTTAAGGATTGATCATTTCCAGCATCTGCATAAGGATATGCAATGAAATCAACTACGTTAGTGGACACAATTTTTAAACATCCATTTGTAGGATTCGTTACCGTTACTGAATAATCACCTTTTTTATTTACAGAAATACTACTTAAATTTTTGTTGGATATGATATTTCCATTTGAAGTATTCCAAATATAGTTGAAATTAGAGTTAGAATTTGCAATTAATTGAACACTATTTCGTGTTCAAGTTATTTCGACAGGATTTGGAATAGTAACTATTGGCTTCATGGTGTCCTGATCTACAAATATACTTTTTGAGGATTGGCATCCGTTTATCAGATTGGTTACCAATAGGTTATAATCTCCAGACTTATCTACTTTTGCATTAATATTGGTAGTAATTCCAATAATATTTCCATTCAAAGTGGACCAATTATAAGTAAAATTCGAGCCACTTGAACTACCATAGCCACTCAAATCTAATGAAGTATTCTTGCAATTTAATAAAGTATTATTTTGAATATTTACTGTAGGCTTTACAAAATTTTCTTGAACAATTGTATTTATTGAGTCTTTACATCCATTCTTAATTGAAGTTACTACTAAACTATAAATACCACTTTTATTCACATTTATTTGATCAGTAGATTGTCCATTTAATATACCATTGCCTTTCCAAAAATATATGAAATCAGAATTCTTATTTGCAATAATTGTAACATTATTTTTCTTACAATTAAGGGTATCCGTAGGTTGAAAATTAATAATAGGTTTTGAATAATCACTTGTAACATTAATACTTACTGTGTCTTTACAATAATTGGTAAGGTCTTCAATTTCAAGAGAATATGCAGCGGATAGATTTACTGAAGGATTTGCTATATTAGTATTTGAAACAAAGTTTCCATTAGCTGTGAACCAATTATATTTGATTTTTGATGCAACTGATTTACTTCCATCTAAAGTAATATTGCTTTTTTTACAATTTAAAGTGTCAGTTACACTAGCAATTGCTGTAGGTTTTTTTGTATTTTGAACGACTATAACTGCATTTGTATCTTTGCAATTATTATTATTGTTTGTTACTATTAAGGTATATGTACCCGGAGAATCGGTTGTAATTGTATTATTTGTAGAATTACCATTTATTTTACCCCCATTTGATGCATACCATTGCAAACTAAAAGCACCTCCTTGAGTAGATTTCGAACCATCAACATTTATGCTTGTTGTTTTGCAATTCAAGGTGTCAGTTTTTGCAATTGATGCTATTGGAACATCTGTGCTTTTACTAACATAAACAGAATCAAATATTTTGCAATGATTTAGATTATTAGTAATGTTCAAAGTATAATATCCTGGTTTATCTACATTGATCGTGTTGTTATTATTTTGACCAATTATTTTACCATCATTAGTTGACCATAAGTAATTAAATTGATTTCCATTACTCGAAAGAGATCCATCTACTGTTATAACTTTCTGGATGCAATTTATTTCATTTGGAGCAACAAATTTAATACTCGGCTTTGTAATATCTTGATTAACAATTGTTTTTGTGCTAT
>Ga0116191_1000456_pt1 | contig 36965 bp, 35 predicted proteins | sample AD_UKC111_MetaG_FD_89897 | JGI IMG/M metagenome (GOLD analysis project Ga0116191, IMG submission 89897) | Active sludge microbial communities of municipal wastewater-treating anaerobic digesters from Hong Kong - AD_UKC111_MetaG | ecosystem: Engineered > Bioreactor > Anaerobic > Digestate... | reverse complement strand
TACCATTTCGAACAGAGAAGTTAAGACTCCTAGCGCTGATGGTACTGCGTCAAGAACGTGGGAGAGTAAGTAGCTGCCAATACAAATTAATTGAAAAGCTGTCTAATTAGACAGCTTTTTTTTGCCCTTTTCAAATTATTTAATACATAGTGGTAAATTTATTTTATAGTTTAATGAATTTGTAGGAAAGTAATTTTATATATTTTTTTAAGTTTTATTGGATATTTATATAATATTAATTAATTTAGCACATTATATAATTTGCTAATAATTACGGATGATTTACCCAAAAGAAATAAACTGGTATCCAATTCCTTTCTTTAGACTTTTAGTACCATTAATATTCGGAATTTTTATTTCAATCTATTTTGATATAATAAATTATGTTCTTTTTGCAATAATCCCACTATTTATTTTTTCAGTAATTAGTGCACATAAACTGAAATTATTTAAATGGCGGTGGGCTTTTGGCATTGGATTGAATTTATTTCTTTTTTGTTTTGGATACTTGATTACATATTTTTCACTCGAAACAAGATGGAATAGTCATTTTTGTAATTCAAAATTATTTAACGAATCAAAGGAATTATATGTAAAAGGAGTTGTTAATAATCAACCAGTAAAAAAGAGTACTATTAAAACTGAAATTTTAGTTCAATCCATTGGGATATCTAATGATTCTATGAGTTCTTGCAATGGGAAATTACTTTTATATTTTGACAACTCGAGAGATAATCTAAAGTTATCTTATGGTGATCAATTTGTTGCAAGATTAAAAATTAAAAAGACAATTCCATCCAAAAATGTGTTTGATTTCGATTATTCTAAGTATTTATTTTTTCAGAATATTCATTATCAGAGTTTTGTTAAATCGGATCAATGGTTATTATTAGCTAATAATAAGGGCAATTTCTTTTGGCATATAATGTATCAATGGAGAGACCAGTTAGTTGATATATTAAGAAATCATCTAAAAGGAATAAACGAACTTACTGTTGCAGAAGCATTAATAATTGGATATAGAGACGAAATTCCACAGGAAATATTGCAAGCTTATGTTTCAACAGGAGCAATGCATGTTCTATCCGTGTCTGGATTACATGTTGGTATTGTAGCAATACTTTTAGAAAGAATTTTTAGAACAAATAATATCAAATGGAAAAAAATAATGGCTCTAATTACGGTTATTTGCATTTGGATGTTTGCATTATTGTCTGGAGCTTCTTCATCGGTTCTTAGAGCTGCAGTAATGTTTAGTATATTAATTTTTGGAAAGAATTATTCCTTTAATATAAATATGTATAATATATTGGCATTTTCAGCTTTTATTTTATTGATTTTCAGGCCTTTTTTCTTTTTTGATATTGGATTTCAACTATCATATTTAGGATTGATTGGAATAATGTTTTTTCAACCCAAACTTGAAAAATTGTGGTTACCTAAAAATAGAATAATTTGGAATTGTTGGCAATTTACTACGGCGGGGTTTGCAGCTCAATTGGCGACAATGCCAATTTCTATATATCATTTTCACCAATTTCCTACTTATTTTTGGCTTAGTGGTCTGATAGTAATTCCAGCTGCTACTGGAATATTATTTGTGGGTATTACACTATTTGTAGTTCATTTTATACCTTATATTGGTTGGCTTGTAGGTTATATCTTGGATTTATTATTATGGATTACAAATAATTGTTTATTTTTTATTCAGAGTTTGCCTGGAAGTTTATTAAATAATATTTGGTTTACTATTCCTCAAACTATTTTATTTTATTTAGCTTTAATAACAATTATTTTAGGAATTTCTTTAAATAGATATCGGTTTTTACAAGTTTCTATAGTTTTATTAATTCTTGGAATTTTACCATTTAGTTTGAGGGCAATTAAAGAAGTGAATCAAAAAAATTTGATAGTTCACTTATTAAGGCATGGCAATGAAATTGATTTTGTTTCAGGGAAGAAATCCTATACATTAGTAATTGACTCTTCTTATGAAAAGTCAGGCATGTTTAGCATTAAAAATTGCAGGTCATATTATGGAGTGACTGAAGAATTCCCAATTGAAAATTGTGATAGATCTATTATTAATTATAAACCCCCATTTGTGTTATTTGAAAATAAGCTTGTTTTTCTTGGTAATACGTATTTGAAAAATTCTATTGATTGTGATATTGCAATACTGTATGATAAATTCAACTTTGATGAAACTTCAAAAATACATTGTCAAAACATTTTACTTCATCCAACCTTACAGAAAAATATAAGAGAGAAATGTTTGGCTTATTATGATGACCATACTAATATTATAGATATAGAAAAGTTAGGTACAACTATTATTGACCTTAAATGAATCCTATGAAAACGTGGCTGAGAGATTATTTTATTTTTAATAATCACGAACATAAGGGAAGTGTTATCCTGATTTTCATACTCTTATTTTTTATTGCTTTACCACAGTTTATATATTTTTATAAACCATATTATCCTAAAAATGAAAATATTAAATTAGAAAATGTACTTAATGCTTATAACAAAGCTGAATCTGATATTGAGACTATACAATTATTTGAGTTCAACCCTAATTCTGTTAGCAGAGAAGACTTTGTAAAACTAGGATTAAAAGAGAAAACTATTGATATTATACTGAACTATCGAAATAAAGGTGGGAAATTCAAATCAAAGGATGACTTTAAAAAAATGTACACATTAGATGAGCAAACATTTTTGAAATTAGAACCTTATTTGATACTTGATAACCAAGTCAATATAACTTATTCGGATAATAATAAGACAAAAGAAAATGATACAATTCATTATAAATCATTTCAATTCAATCCAAATACTATTTCTGTAGATTCTATGAAATTATTAGGATTGCTGAATGCTGAAATCAATCATTTAGTAAATTTGAGGAATAAGGGTGCAAAATTTTATAATAAATCCAATTTTAATATAAGTAGTTGGAGACAAAATAAGTTATTGGAAATTAGACCTTTATTAATATTTGAGCAAGTGCAACAATCAAAAATTATAAACCCAAATGAAGATAAACCTAACAATGTACTTCCCAGTTTGAAGTCTAATGTTGGAATAATTGACATCAATAAAGCTGATGAAGCGTTACTTAGAAATTTGAATGGAATAGGGGATGTTTATGCAAAGAAAATAATTAAAAATAGAGAACAGTTAGGAGGATATTACCAGTTAAGTCAACTTAGTTTTGTCATACCAGATACCTTATTAATTAAAATAAAACCTTACCTTGAAGTCAAGCCAAATAGTCAAAAGCGAATAAAAATCAATAAAATAGACCAAAACTCTTTAGCTTCGCATCCTTTGTTTAAATATAAAGCTGAAATGATAATAAATTATCGAAACAATCACGGTAGTTTTAAAAGCATTCAGGACATTTGGAAGATTCAAAGTATAAAAAAGGATTTTATTGACAAAGTTGAACCATACCTTGATTTTGAAGAATAATAAATGATTATTAATTTTTCTTACTTAATTAACAAAACAAATAAATTTTTTTTGGAAATATGATTAAATAAAAAATAACTTTGCAGTACAAAGTACTTTTATGGATAGAAATAATTATTTTCAACAAATTACTGATATAAAAGATATAATTGAGAAAAATACTAAGTTTAAGGCACTTAGTGGATTATCTGCAATTTTAGCAGGAATCTATGCATTAATAGGGGTTGTTATTGCCAAATTGATTATAAATAGATCAGAATCAATTATTTATTTGGAATTGAAGAACTTAAAATTTTCTTCTCAATTATATAAAATAATCCTAATTGCCTTATTGGTATTTATTTGTTCTCTAATTACTGGGATATATTTTAGCGAAAAAAATGCAAAAAAAAACAACTCAAAATTATGGACTCCAGTAGCAAAAAGAGTATTTCTAAATTTTAGTATCCCAATGTTAATCGGCGCAATATTTTGTATTTCAGTTATACTTAAAGGATATATTGATTTGATTTCTCCAATATGTCTATTATTTTATGGATTATCCCTGCTGAATATATCTTATTTTACATTTTCTGAAACTAAAATATTAGGATATTCAATTTTGTTTGTTGGTTGTTTAGCCTTGTTTTTTAGTGGTTTTGGGTTGTACTTATGGGCGTTGGGATTTGGGGTATTTCATATTGTTTATGGAATTTATATTCATATTAAATACGAAAAGTGAAGTCATTTAACGATTTGAATAAAGCTTTCGAAAATAGAATTCGCCTGGGTATTATGTCGATCCTTATGGTGGAAGATACTATTGACTTTAATTCATTGAAGAGCAGTTTGGATGTAACAGATGGGAATCTTGCTAGCCATATTAAAGCATTGGAAAACTCAGAATATATTCAATATGAAAAATCTTTTTTTGGGAAAAAACCTTTAACCAAATATAGATTAACTACACTTGGAAAGTTTGAGTTTGAAAAGCACCTCAATGCACTTGAAGCATTATTGAAAAACTTAAAATAAATTTTTTTAATTAATCACTTTGAAATTCAAAGTACTTTTATAATTTTTAAACTTTTTAAAATGAATGTTGAATCAATTATCAAACCTAAAGGAACTAATTTGTATATTAAAATTGCGTTGATTGGATTGTTGTTCGTAATGCTCATAATTCCAATATCATGGACAATGAGCTTAATTAATGAGCGTCAAAGCTTACAGCAAAATGTATTGAATGAAATTGGTGCATCTTGGGGGATGGACCAAACCATTGTTAGCCCAATAATTTGTGTTCCTTACACAACAGTTGATATTGTTGACGATAAAAAGCAAACACATCTACACGAACTTTATATCACACCAGAAAAAGTAAATGTCAAATCTGATTTGAAGAGTGAAATAAGGAAAAAAGGGATTTTTAATAGTATCGTATATCAAAGTGAGCTTCAAATTGATGGTGATTTCAAAATTGATGAACAAAATATCCCAAACCTTGAATGGGAAAAAGCAACTGTAATAACTGGGATTTCAGATCCTACAAGAATCAACAAAAGTGTGGAAATGGTGTGGAATGGTACTCCAATCGAATCAAATCCTTCAACGATGTACACAGGTTTTGTTCAAAATGGAATTCATCAAAATGTATCTATCGAACCCAATAAAGTATATCCATTCAAGATGAAAATCAATTTAAATGGCTCAAATTCAATGAGTTTTACTCCGACAGGAAAAGAGAATACTGTTCAGGTTGTATGTAATTGGCATTCCCCTTCTTTTTATGGAACTAATTTGCCCAATAAAAAGGAAATTAGTAATAAAGGATTCAGTGCAACATGGAATACTAGTGAATTCAATCGAATATTTCCACAGAGCTGGAGTGATAATAAATTTTCATTATCGAATAAATCCAACGAAAATTTTGGAGTGAAATTGATAGAAACTGCTGATCATTATCAACAAAATTCAAGAGCAGTAAAATATTCATTTTTGATAATAGGTTTAACTTTTCTAGTATATTTCCTATTTGAAATTTTATTTAAAATGAATGTTCATATTCTTCAATATTTATTGATTGGAGCAAGCTTAGCATTGTTTTACATTTTACTCTTATCCTTTTCGGAACAAGTTGGTTTTAAGAATGCCTATATTATTTCATTTTTAGCAACAATTAGTTTAATTCTGTTTTATTCTAAGAACATTTTCCAAAAATGGAAACCAGTAGGAATATTAGCAGTTTTAATGACGATATTGTACTCTTATATCTATGTATTATTGTTATTAGAGGATTATTCCCTTTTAGTTGGGTCAATTGGATTGTTCTTCATTTTATTTACAATAATGTACATTACCAGAAACACAAATTGGTTCGAAGTAGCAAAGCGATAAAGTGATTATACTAATGATAGATTGGGGAAGAAATATTTCCTCAATCTATTTTACAATTGTAGATTGTTGCATAGCTTTTTTGGCTGGAAGAATAGCTGCTAAAACACAAATAGCTATCACAATACTACAAACTGCTATAATATCAAATATCCTTAGTTCAGCTGGATAGCATTCTACTAACATCCCATCTAATTTAAATATGCAATAATTTTTCTGTAAATAGAATAAAATTAGGGCAATAGAAGTACCGATCAAACAGCTAACAACACCCATCAGTAAGCCATCACTTAAAAATATATTCCTTATTAACTGATCTCTTGCTCCTATAGCTTTTAAGGTTGCAATATCTCTTTTTTTCTCAATAACCATCATCCAAAGAGCCCCAATAAGGTTGAAAGATATTAAAATCATCATAAATGAAAGGATTGCAAAAGTTATCCATTTCTCGATGTTGGTGATTTGATGAATTGCAGCATCCTGTTGGTATCTATCTCTAACATTATATTCAGAGCCGATTTGGAATCTTATTTGCTTCGCAACATCAATTGGAGAGTTTCCGAATGTACACTTTATTTCTAACGAACTAACCATGTCTGTTACATCCATTAATTCTCTAACCAATGCAATATTGGTTATAATATATTGAAAATCAATTTCTTGCTGGGCTGAAAATATACCGACAGGGTTTATAAATCTTTTTTTGTAAGGTTGTTGAAGTGGTCCATCATCTTCTTTTTTTGGCATAAATACAGAGATTGCTGCAACTTGATCTTCTAATCCAACAGCTAATTTATTCCTCATCCCTGCCCCTAATATTGCAAAATATTGCTGATTTTTGCCAATATTAAAGTTACCTTCTTGAATAATATTATTAAAATCTGTTACTGTTTTGAAATTTTCATCTACTCCTTTTAGAATTCCAAAATCTTGTGCTCCTTTATATTCAAAAAATGATGTTTCTTCTAATGTTTGAGCAACAGCAAAGACACCAGTAATATTTTGAACATTATGTAGAAAAGCACTATCACAACGAAATACTTTTCCTTTTTTTGCAGTAATTTTAATATCTGGATTAAATGAACTGGACATATTCGAAATCATCAGTTCGAATCCATTAAAAACAGATAGCAATAAGATCATTGCTGCAGTACCAATTGCTAAGCCTAATACTGCCAAGCCTGATATTATATTGATTGCATTAGTTGATTTTTTTCCTAAAAGGTATCTTCTGGCGAATAAAAATGAAAGGTTCATAAATCTGTTTTAAGGATTTATCCTAGAATTTTCTTCTTTTGCGATTCAAATTCTAGTTCATTCAGTAAGCCTCTTTCTCTCAATTCACCCAATCTCTTGAGTTGTTCAAGCAAATCTGGAGAGGTAGCTGATTCATTATTGGAGGTAACTGGAATATTTAGTACAGAGGGTTTTAGTTTGTAGCCATTTGCTACAAAATCATCCCACTCTGGTTGGATGCGAATGAAAGCCAATGAATCATGAGTAGCAATTTTATCAAAATCGACAAAACCCAGGGTTACAGCATTGCTCAAATGTTCATAGGCTTTTTCGGCGTTTTCTGTTATGGAATATGCACAAGCTATATTGAATTGAAGGGCTGTGTCAGTTGGGTCAATTTTAATCGCTTTTTCAAAATCGGCTATTGCACCTTTGAAATCATAATCTTTATATTTGGTTATTCCAGATTGCTTTAATGGATTTTCTTTTTTTGAAATGTTATTTGGAACAGGAACCTCATATTTTCTCTTACCTTCTCTTTGATTTCTATAAATTTCTCTTTCAATTTCTCTATCTCTTTGTCGCCAAGGATCAGTATATGGTTTTAGAAATTCTCTATTGTATTTTGCATCAAAAAGTTGGTCGTTCATCACTGCCAATAGAACAGCATCAATCAATCCTAAAATAGCAGAAATGCCTGTCCAAAAGAACAAACAATAGACTATACCTAAAAAAGTTTGCCCCAAATAAAAGCGATGCACACCAAATGTGCCTAAAAAGAATGCTAAAATTGCGGCAGTATTTTTATTTCTCATTAGATGCTAATTTCAAAATGCAAATATAAATACTTTTTGAAAAGCTTATGCTAAAATTCGGCAAGTAAGTACAGTAAAATCGTCAGGATAAGGCAAATCGCCTATGAAAAGGTTAACTTGTTCGAGGAGGCTTTTGTTGAAATCTTTGGCTGACAAGTTTGAATTTGCCCAAGTGAATTGTTCAATGATATCATCTGTCATAAAATCTCCATTTGAATTGGAAATGTCTGATAAGCCATCCGTAAAACTCAATATTAGACAATCATGGTCTAATTGCATTTCTCCAATTTCGATGGACGGCAAGTTAGGAAATATTCCTAATATCGTACTTCCTTTATTTAGTCGATAGATTTTGTCTTCCATCACCATCACTGGTGGAGTGTGTCCAGCATTGATATATCGCAGCATTTTGGTATTCCGATCATATTCAGCTATAAAACAAGTGATGAATCGCTCTCCTTTGGTGGTGCGGATGACAGCTTCATTTAACTCAATGATTAAATCTTGAAGAATAGGTTGTTTGTGAATTAGACTATGCAAATAACCTTGAAAATTTGCCATCAACAATGCTGCTGCAACTCCTTTTCCTGAAATATCAGCTATACAAAATGCAAACTTGTCGTGATCAAATGGTATATAATCGAAATAATCTCCTCCTATACTCGAATGGGGTTTATAAATACTTGCAAATTGGTGATTACCAATAGTTGGCAAAACTTGAGGCACTAGCATCAACTGCATTTCAGTACCCAATGCCATTTCTCTTCTCAATCGATCTTCTTCAATTTGTCTTTTGAAAAGCCTTTTATTTTCAATGGCAGAAATGACGATATTTGTGATGGTAATGATAAATTCAAGCTTTTCTTTAGCAATTTCTTTATCTCTAAAATCTGCTAAAAGAAGATATGCAATTGGGCTATCTTTATGAAAAACTGGAACGATGGCATCAAATTCTTTGGTAAGGCTATTTTGGTTTTTCTCGTTCAGCAATGTAGGAGAATCGTATTCTTCTAATAAATTATAGGAAATTCCAGATGGAAAAATTGAATTCAACCCAAACTGTTTGATACATTCCCAAAGATTATTTTCCGAATAAAATAATGCCATTTGATTGATGCCGATATCATTTTTCAAGAAACCAGCGAACATCTGATAGAGCTTATTTTTCTTAATATTGCTATTAATAGCTTGAGTCAACTGCAATAGTATATCTAATTGCAATTGTTTGTTGGATATAGCTTCTAATAAATCAGCTCGATTTAAAGCTTCGTATGGGATAGTTTTTTCGGAAAACATCCGATTAAAATAGTTTTGTAAGATTAAAAGTAAAAAATTATTTGAATGTAAGTAGCGAATTTTCGAAAAAAAATTAATTTTCTATAAGTTGATCAATAATTTCCTCACCCACCACATTATCTGTTTGCTTGAAATCTTTGATTTTGGGCAAATCTTTTAAGCTTCCCAAGCCAAAATAATCCATAAATTTTTCGGATGTGCTATATAGTAGAGGTCTCCCAGGTGCTTCGCTTCTACCACTTATTGCAATCAATTCTTTTTCTAACAATTTTTGGATTGCATAGTCGCAACTCACTCCTCTAATACTTTCCAAATCAGTTTTGCTCACTGGTTGGCGATAGGCAACAATTGCTAAAGTTTCTAATGCAACTTGTGATAGTTTTCTTTTTGAAGTAAGCTTTAAATGAGCCCCTACATATTGCTGGTAGGCGGGTTTTGTCATGAATCTATAGCCCGAAGAAATATAGAGTATTTCCATTGATTTTGAGAGGTCTTCATTATACATTTCTTTCAGAACATGAATAGCTTCATGAATTTCCTCGTTAGATATAGTAGAACTGGTGACTAATTCTAAGCAAGCTTTAATATCTGATACAGATATTGCATGATCTGATGAAAAAATTAAGGATTCAATAGCTGAAACTAAATGTTGCATAAGTTGTTGATTGTCAATTTTAAAATAATTGACTGTAAAATTCAATTATAACTAATTTTCAAAAAATGAATTTTGCAGATAATTCGCCAAAGATAAATAAAAATAGTTTTCTCAAAGCGTTAAAGATTTGTTAGAATAGTAAATGATATTCATACAAATCTTTTTTATCCATTTAGTATCTTTATATTTGTTTAAATATAATTGGTGAATCAACGATATTGGAACTATTTTGATCGGAATGGGCGAAAAAATACACTAGGACTTGCACATAGCCCTAGCAGTGGGCATTTAATGGTCTATTATAATCAAGAAATTCTTATAGTTGATTTTAATATTTTACATGACAAATCCTATTCATTTTATGTAGATGAAGAATTTTGTCATCTAAATATATCAATTAGCGATGGTAAATTTGATTACCAAGTGGATATTGACCATCATATAGATACACCAAAAAATATAGCAAGGAAAGCTGCTGAAATAGCCGATTGGAAAATGAAGTTGAAAATTGCAAGTATTACAATTGGTGTAATAATCATGATTTATTTTTTTGCTATTTATTGTTTTAGGCAAAATTGACAGTTCAATTTGTTGGTTTTTGACAAATTGTCTTTGAATTTCATTGATTTTTGACAATATTTCAGTTTTTTTACATTGGTTATAAATTTGATTATTCACGAATATTAACTTCAATAATTTTTTTAAGATATAAACTTATTATAGATATGACTTATGATATTTTTACTTCGAAGGCACAGGAAGCCATCCAAAAAGCACAGCAAATAGCTGCCGATCTGGATCAGCAAATGGTGGAAACCGCTCATTTAGTAAAAGGTATAATGCTAGAAGAGCCGAGTGTATCACAATTCATTTTTAATGCAATGGGTATTCAGCCCTCTGCATTGGTTGCAGAAATAGATAATATTATTCAATCGCTGCCCAGAGTTCAAGGATCAGATAAGCAATTCTTAACAAATGATGCAAACAAAGCATTAGCAAAAGCAAAAACTTATCTCAAAGAATTTGGCGATGAATTTATTTCTGTAGAATTAATTCTTTTAGCTATAATTTCTGGAAATGATAAGACTGCTAGAGCATTAAAAACTCTTGGTGCAAGTGAAGATAAGTGTAATACAGCAATTAACGAACTCAGAAAAGGTAAAAAAGTGACGAATCAGAATGCAGAAAACACCTATAATGCGTTATCAAAATATGCTATCAACCTCAATGAAAGAGCAGAGTCGGGAAAACTCGACCCAATAGTTGGAAGAGATGATGAAATTAGAAGGGTTTTGCACATACTTTCGAGAAGAAAGAAAAACAACCCTATCCTCATCGGTGAGGCTGGTGTTGGAAAAACCGCTATTGTAGAAGGAATAGCATGGAGAATTGTAAGAGAAGATGTTCCTGAAAATTTAAAATCTAAACAAATTTTTTCTTTAGACATGGCATCCATTATTGCTGGTGCAAAATTCAAAGGAGAATTTGAGGAAAGATTAAAGGCTGTTATTCAGGAGGTTATAGAGTCAAATGGCAATATCATTTTGTTTATTGACGAAATACACACATTGATTGGTGCTGGAGGTGGAAATGGAGCGATGGATGCAGCGAATATTCTGAAACCAGCTTTGGCAAGAGGGGAGATGCATACAATCGGAGCCACCACTTTAGATGAATATCAAAAATATTTCGAGAAAGATGCAGCTTTAGTCCGAAGATTCCAGACTGTTTTTGTAGATGAGCCTTCACTTGAAGATACAATTTCTATAATGAGAGGTTTGCAAGAAAGATATGAAAACTTTCATAAAATAGGAATATTGGATGAAGCATTAGTGGCAGCAGCTGAGCTTTCTCATCGATATATTTCTGATCGGCAACTGCCAGACAAAGCGATTGATTTGATAGATGAAGCTTCTGCTAAGTTAAGACTTGAGATGGACTCTGTCCCAGAAGAAGTTGATGAGTTGGATAGAAAAGTACGACAACTTGAAATTGAAAGAGAAGCGATTAAAAGAGAAAAAGATGATAAAAAATTAGCTGTCCTAAATGAGCAGATTGCAAATATGCAAGATCAACTGAATAGTTTGAGAGCAAAATGGACGAGTGAAAAAGAAATTATCAGTGCAATTCAGAACAGCAAAGAAAGAATAGAAGACCTTGAAAGACAAGCTGAAAGAGCTGAAAGAGAAAGTAATTTTGAGTTAGTTGCAACTTTAAGATATGGAAAGATAAAAGAGCAAGAAGCGATGCTAAAGGCTGCTGAAGAAAAATTGATGCAAATTCCATTAGAGGAAAGGCTTACGAATCAGCAAGTTACGGCAAATGATATTGCAGAAGTAGTAGCTAAATGGACAGGAATTCCTGTAGCAAAAATGATGCAAAGTGAGAGAGAAAAATTAATTTCTCTTGAAAGTGAGTTAGGAAAAAGGGTAATTGGACAAAAAGAAGCTGTTACTGCGGTCTCAGATGCGATCAGAAGAAATAGAGCTGGGCTATCAGATGCAAATCGACCAATAGGATCATTTATTTTCTTGGGTCCAACAGGAGTTGGTAAAACAGAATTGGCAAAAGCAATTGCTGAGGTGTTATTCGATGATGAGAATGCGATCACAAGAATAGATATGAGTGAATATATGGAGCAACATGCCGTTTCTAGGTTAGTTGGTGCACCTCCAGGTTATGTAGGTTATGATGAAGGTGGGCAATTAACGGAGGCAGTTAGAAGAAGACCATATTCAATCGTTCTGTTGGATGAGATAGAAAAGGCACACCCCGATACCTTTAATATATTATTGCAAGTATTGGATGATGGTAGATTAACCGATAATAAAGGGAGAGTAGTAAATTTCAAAAACACAATGATCATTATGACATCTAATATGGGTGCCGACAAAATTTTAGAGAATTTTGAAGATTTGGAAGCTTTGGGGGATAAACATAGAGCTGATGTGTTAGAAACTACAAAAATCGAAGTCTTTGATTTGTTAAAACAAAGATTAAGACCAGAATTTTTGAATAGGATCGATGAACAAATTATGTTTTTACCATTAACCAAACCTGAAATCAAACAAATTTTAGGCATTCAACTCAAATCATTGACTAATATGTTGAGTAAGCAAGATTTAAAAATCGAAATTACAGATTCTGCTCAAAACTTGTTAGTTGACTTAGGATATGATCCACAATTTGGTGCAAGACCATTGAAAAGAGTGCTGCAAAAAGAAGTAGTAAATGAATTGTCAAAAGAATTATTATCAGGAATGTACATAGCTGGTGATACCATCATAGTAGATAGAGATGCTAAAGGATTGACATTCAGTAAGAAGAAGATATAAAATATTAGATAAGTTAAATTTTTTTGAAACCCTTCATTCGATTGGATGAGGGGTTTCTTTTTTTTATTCTATTAGCTATTAAAAGCATCTTTCATCTGTTTTTTCAAGGCAGCTAACTCATCCCGATAATATGCTGCTGATATAAAATCGAGATCTTTTGCCGCATCCTTCATTTTCTTCTCTGTAGTTTGAATCAATTTTTCTAGTTGTGAGCGATTCATATAAGCTACTAATGGGTCTGCTGCAATTGTTATCGTTTCTTGCTCGATATAGCTTTGAGGCTCTCTTCCTCCTCTAATATCCAATATTGATTTCTGCCCAAGTATTTCTTCTTTAGATCGAATTACAGTGGTCGGCGTTATATTGTGTTTTGCATTATATTCCATTTGGATGGCTCTTCTTCTATTGGTTTCTTCAATGGTTTTTCTCATTGCATCTGTCATTTTATCTGCATAAAATATGACCAATCCATTTGAATTTCGAGCAGCTCTACCAGCAGTTTGAGTAAGTGATCTAGTATTTCGCAGAAAGCCTTCTTTATCTGCATCTAATATTGCCACCAACGAAACTTCAGGTAAATCTAAACCCTCTCTCAATAGATTCACACCAATTAGAACATCAAATTCTCCCATCCTCAAATCTCTTAGAATTTCTACCCGCTCCATCGTATCCACTTCAGAATGAATGTATTTACACTTTACATTCAGTTTTGCAAAATATTTTGCAAGCTCTTCAGACATTCTTTTTGTAAGGGTAGTAACCAACACTCTTTCCCCAATTTTTGTTCTATTATTCACTTCATCAAGTAAGTCATCTATTTGATTAATGCTGGGTCTAACATCTATTGGAGGATCCAATAATCCAGTAGGGCGAATGATTTGTTCTACAAAAAGACCTTCAGTTTGTTCTAATTCATAATCACTTGGAGTGGCACTAACAAAAATAACTTGATTCACTTTTTCCTCAAACTCATCGAAGCTCAGGGGGCGATTGTCCATTGCAGAAGGTAAACGAAAGCCAAAATTGACCAAATTCATTTTTCTTGCCCTATCACCACCCCACATTCCTCTCAATTGTGGAAGCGTCACATGGCTTTCATCAATGAACATCAAATAATCATCAGGAAAATAATCCAACAAACAGAAAGGTCTTGTTCCTTGTTTTCTGCCATCAAAAAATCGAGAATAATTCTCAATGCCAGTGCAATACCCAAGTTCTTTAATCATTTCTAAATCGAATTGAGTTCTTTCCACAATTCTTTTTGCTTCTAAATACTTTCCTTCTTGCTCAAAATATTTTTCCTGAGCCACCATTTCATCCTCAATTTCTTTGATGATTTCATTTATTTTATTTTTTGGAGCTACATATAGATTTGCAGGAAAAATGGCTGCAAAATCAAGTTTTTCTATTCTTTTACAACTTTCTTTTTCTATGGTATCAATACTTTCTATTTCGTCACCAAAAAATGTGATCCTGTATCCATAGTCAACATAAGGTAAGTTAATGTCTACTGTGTCTCCTTTCACCCTAAAAGTTCCTCTATCAAAGTTGGTTTCTGTTCTTGAATAAAGACTATTCACCAGATTATACAAAAAAATATTTCTAGAAATTTTATCACCAACTGATATTCTTATTATTCCTGCATTATAATCATCAGGATTGCCCATTCCATAAATACAAGATACTGATGCGACTACTATAATGTCTCTTCTGCCTGAAAGTATTGAAGATGTTGCTCTTAATCTCAATTTGTCCACCTCTTCATTAATCTGCAAATCTTTTTCGATATAAGTATCTGTTACAGAAATATATGCTTCAGGCTGATAATAATCGTAATATGAAACGAAATATTCAACAGCATTATCTGGAAAGAATTGTTTGAACTCGCCATAAAGTTGGGCAGTGAGCGTCTTATTATGCGTTAAAATTAAAGTCGGTTTATTTAGCTCTTTGATAACATTTGCCATCGTAAATGTTTTACCAGACCCCGTTACTCCCAACAAACATTGTGCTTTATCTCCTGATTGAATGCCTTCAATTAATTGTTTGATAGCAGATGGTTGATCGCCAGTTGGTTTGAAAGGAGAGTTCAAGACAAATTCCATGAAAAATATTATTTTGCAAATCTACAACATAAAAAGTAAACTATCTGTTGCAAAAAATTAATGATTCGTTAATGGAAAGTGGACCGAAACGAAAAACAGTACTTTCTCGTTCTATAAATAACTCAATTTTAATATTGAAATTATAATCAAAAACACACAAACACAAAATTCTATTATGATGAAATGGGTTCAATTTTTTGGAATTATTTTATTATTTATTGCAGCACCAATATATTCGCAAGTGCCTGATAATCAGAATTGGATTAGCCCTACACCCTCTGCATATATCGTTGATGGTGCTGATACTTTATATTGTATGGAGCTGCCTGTCGTTACAATTTTTGCATATCGAACATTTAGTAATGATGATGATCGATTCAATTATATGAGATACCAAAGGCATGCAACCATCGTCTATCCTTATGCTTTGGAAGCGGTGAGAACTTATAAGAAATTGCAATCTGAGTCTTCCAAAATTAGCTCTAGCGAAAGGAAAGATAAAATTTCGAAATTGCAAGATGAATTGAAAGATAAATTCGAAAAACCCTTGAAAGGATTATCGAGAACTCAAGGAAAAGTATTGATAAAAATGATTGAAAAGGAGCTTAATACTCCAGTTTATGATGTTATTAAAGATCTTAGAGGTGGTTTTACTGCTTTTTATTGGAATGCATTTGGTAGTTTGTATGGCTACAAACTCAAACATGGATATGTCGTTGGTGAAGACAAAATACTCGATTTAGTTTTAAAAGATTTTGACATTCCAGATAACATTTAATTTCTACTATTAATGAAAGTTTCGCTAAAAATAGGCTTATTTTTGCCTTAAATTAAAGCGAAATGAGTGATTTGAATTTGATAGATGGATTGGTTAAATGGAAATGCCCATCTAATATAGCATTAATCAAATATTGGGGAAAATTCGGTGAACAATTTCCACAAAACCCATCAATTAGTTTTACATTAAATAATTGTCATACAATTACCTCTATTCATTTTACTGCTAAAAAAGAATCTGAATCACAAATAATATTCAATTTCGAAGGAAAACAGAATGAAAAGTTTGAAGAAAAAGTATCCAAATTTATTAGAGGATTATATAAAAGAATGCCAGTACTAGCAACACTAGACTTGGTTATTAATTCTGAAAATTCATTCCCTCATTCCACAGGTATTGCATCATCAGCTTCTGCTATGGGTGCTTTAGCATTATGTTTGGTACAGATAGAGCAAAAAGTTTTTGACTTGAAAATTTCGAAAGAAGATTTTTTTAGAAAAGCATCAATCCTTGCTCGATTAGGTTCTGGAAGTGCATCGAGGTCGGTTTTTCCAATTATGGCAGAATGGGGATACACTAATTATCTAGAAAATGCAACAAATGATTATGCTACACCCTGTGAAAATATTATTCATCCTATATTTCACAATTTTCAGGATTGTATTTTGATAGCTGATAGTGCTGAGAAAAGTGTATCGAGTAGGGCAGGGCATAGCTTGATGGAAAATAACCCTTATGCTCCCATTCGTTATCAAGAGGCAAATGATAGATTTGGAAAAATACTTGAAGCACTAAAAAATGGAGATATCGAAAGTTTTGGAGAACTTGCTGAAGCAGAAGCACTTACATTGCATGCTTTGATGATGGCATCCAACCCACCATATATTTTAATGCGTCCCAACACTTTGGTTATGATTCAACTTATACAAGAATACCGAAAAACGAGAAAAGTTCCACTTTATTTCACATTGGATGCAGGTCCGAACATTCATTTGTTGTATCCAGAATCCATTCGAGCTGAAATAGAGGAGTTTATAAGAACAGATTTAGTAAAATATTGTGAGAATGGAAGTTATATATTAGATAATGTTGGCGATGGTCCTGTCGATTTAATTCATCACTAAGGTTCCGATTGCATCACCATTTACTAATTTTAGCATATTGCCTTTTTCTGAAACGTCAAAAACTACAATTGGTAAATTATTTTCTTGACATAATGTAAAGGCAGTCATATCCATTACATTGAGATTGTCTTGAATCACTTTTTTGAAAGAAACAACATCAAACTTGGTAGCATCTGGAAATTTGAAAGGATCGGCTGAGTAAACGCCATCAACTCTTGTACCTTTCAATATTACATCTGCTGCAATTTCGTTTGCTCTAAGAGCAGCTGCGGAATCTGTAGTAAAATAAGGGCTTCCTGTACCACCACCAAAAATCACCACTCTACCTTTTTCAAGATGACGAATTGCTCTTCTTCGAATGTAAGGCTCACATATTTCTTTCATTTCTATAGCAGAGATCAATCGAGTGTAAGCACCTACACCCTCTAATGCACTTTGCAAAGCCATTCCATTGATGACAGTTGCCATCATACCCATATAATCTCCTTGAACTCGTTCGATTCCAGATTTTGCAGCACTCAACCCTCTAAATATATTACCACCACCTATTACTATAGCAACCTGAACACCAGCTTCCACCAATAATTTCACTTCTTCTGCATAATGCTTCAGCATCTGTGCATCAATACCAAATTGTTGTTCACCCATTAATGCTTCGCCACTTAATTTCAATAGAACTCTTTTATATTTTAGACTCATGGTAATGATAGATTTAATTGTTAAACTATGGAAAATTGGATTAAATATTTAAAATAAACTAATTGTTTTCAAATGAGTGAATTAGGAAAAATAGTGCAAAAAAAAAGCGATTCAAAATCAATGAATCGCTTTTTTAAAAATTATCCTAATTTAATGTGTCGGAAAGCAGTAACGGTTAATCCTTTGCTAACACTTTCCAAATATGCAGCTACATTTTTGCTGCCATCTTTCACATAATCTTGACTTAATAAAGTACTTTCTTTGAAGAAAGCATTCAATTTGCCTTCTGCAATTTTAGCTATCATATCATCTGGTTTTCCAGCCATTTTTGGATCAGCTTTCATAGTTTCGATGATAATTCCTCTTTCTCTTTCGATAACTGATGCATCTACATCATCTGAGCTAACTGCAATTGGCTTCATAGCTGCAATTTGCATCGCAACATTTTTTCCAGCTTCCATTTTGTCAGTTCCTTCTTGGTTCAAAGCAACAATTACTGCTGCTCTATTTCCCATGTGGATATATGGAATCACTTGTCCTTGACCAGCATCTGTTCTGATAATAGAATATTCAGCTACTTCTACTTTTTCGCCGAAAGTACCTAATTTTCCTAAAATCAATTCATTAACGCTGATTCCTGGCTCTGCTTCGATAGCCAAAAGTTCTTCAGTAGTGTTTGGTAGGTTTTTGATTGCGATTTCAGCAATTGTGTTTGCTAAGTTGACAAATTCCTCATTTTTTGCAACGAAATCAGTTTCAGAAGTTAACTTGAAAATGATACCATTGTTTCTATTGTGAGAAACAGAAGCCATACAAACACCTTCTTTTGCTTCTCTATCTGCTCTTTTTACAGCAAATTTTTGACCTTGTTTTCTTAAAAAGTCGATTGCTTCTTCGATGTTACCATTAGTAGCTTCCAAAGCTTTTTTACAATCAGACATTCCTGCCAATGTAATATCTCTCAATTTTTTTACATCAGCAGCAGTTATTACTAAACTCATTTGAATGAATTAATTTTTACAATTTGAAATAAAATTATTCTGCAACAGCAGTTTCTTCTTCTTTAGAAGCTTTTCTCTCTTCCAATCCTTCTTTGATTGCATTTACTAAATAGTTGGTAATCAAAGAAATAGATCTTGAAGCATCGTCATTAGATGGAATAGGAAAATCTACTTGTAATGGATCGGAGTTGGTATCTACCATTCCAAAAGTTTTGATTCCTAATCTTTGAGCTTCTGCCAATCCGATATGTTCGTGGTGAATATCCACTAAGAACAAAGCAGATGGAAGTCTATTTAGATTTTCGATACCGCAAAGCACTCTATCCAATTTAGCATGTTCTCTAGTCATCATCAATCTTTCTTTCTTAGTGATGTTGATATTAGAGCCTTCAGCTAGCATTTTTTGGATATTTTGCATTTTCTTCACTGATTTTCTGATAGTAGTGAAGTTCGTCATCATTCCACCCAACCATCTTTCAGTAACGAAAGGCATATTAACGCTTCTTGCAGCAGCTTGAACGATATCTCTAGCTTGTTTTTTTGTTGCAACAAACATAATTTTCTTACCAGCTTTAGCCATTTGTTTCATAGCCATTGCAGCTTCTTCAAGACATTCTGCAGTTCTGTTAAGATCAATTACATGGATACCTTTTTGTTCCATAAAAATATATGGTGCCATTTTTGGGTTCCACTTTCTTTTTAGATGCCCGTAGTGAACTCCTGCATCTAGCATTTCTTTATAACTAAGTTTTTCCATTTTTTTATATAAAGTTGAAAATGTACAAAAAGAATTAAAATATTATCGCTTACTGAATTGGAAGCTCTTTCTAGCCTTAGGTTTACCGTATTTTTTACGTTCAACAGCTCTTGAGTCTCTGGTAAGAAATTTCTTCTCTTTCAATGGTTTTTTGAATTCTTCGTTTAGTTTTACTAAAGCTCTAGAAATTCCCATTCTTACTGCTTCAGCTTGACCTTTGAATCCACCACCTTGTACATTTACGTTAATATTATAAATCCCTTCAGCCGAAACTGTTGCGAAAGGATCAGTGATATTACTTTGAACATGTGTTTGCGGAAAGTAAGCTTTGTAATCTTTACCATTGATGGTAATCTTACCTTCCCCTTTAGTTAGGAAAATTCTAGCTACTGCGGCTTTTCTTCTTCCTACTGCATTAATCATTTCCATATATTACTGCTAGTTAAATTGGCAAATTAAAAATTAACTTCTTGAGGTTTTTGAGCTTGATGTGGATGCTCACTACCTGCATAAACAAATAATTTCTTGAACATGTGTCTTCCTAAAATGGTCTTAGGCAACATTCCTTTCACTGCATTTTCCACAATAGCAGTTGGTTTTTTCACCATAAGGTTTTTTGCTTTTATTCTTTTCTGACCACCTGGATACAAAGAATAAGTAATGTATTCTTTTTGTGCCATTTTGTTTCCAGTAAATCTTACTTTATCTGCATTAATGACAATTACATTATCTCCAGTATCGCAATGTGTGGTAAAGGAAGGCTTGTGTTTACCCATAAGGATATGTGCAATTTTTGAGCACATTCTACCCACAGTCTGTCCTTCTGCATCAATAACAAACCATTTTCGGTCCACAGTACCTTTGTTTGCCATGACGGATAAATAACTGATTTTCTTATCCACGATTAATTAATTTTTAAACTTGTTATGAACTGAATGCCTATATTTCGATAAGCGGCTGCAAAGGTAATTGACTGTTGTTCATTTAACAAACTTTTCAGCAATTTATTTTTAAAAAAATTTCATAAATCATTGAAAAACAGTAAAAATTTGGTCTGTGAAATTTTATAGCATTTCAAAATTCCATTATTTTAGTTCGAATTTTTATTGGTCAATAATATGTGTATAATAAAATGATCTCACTTGATGCAAGGATTTTGGGGTGAGCAATGGCAAACCATATTTCATTCTATTGAAATTCATAACTTCTAATGATTCATAATCGTAAAGTTCGTAATCATTATTCTTGCCTGACATTTTTTTGAATTGAGTGCCGAATAGTTGAGGTTTTTTGCGATACGTTTGAATTTTATCCGTTAAAATCGCGAATTCCATCCAATTTGCTTCGCCAAGCCGACAGAGATTTTCGATTATGGGTAAAAAATGTTTCATTTGTATAGTATCAGCACTATGTGCAATGATCAAAAAAGAGGTATGTGCTGCTCTTTCACCAACTTCAGATTCTGTTGGAAATCCAAATTGTTCAATTAATTTTCGATTAAATATATTGTTCAAATTATCTAAACTATCCCATTGTGAAAATGTGATTTTTGGATAATCAAATTTATATTTTGCAGGGTCAATATCACCTGTTAAATATTCAATTCTTTCTTCAGTTCTTCTATATCGTTGGTCTTCAGTACTCATGGAATCTAAAATATAAGCTAGATCACCTTTTGGATATTTCTTTCTGTATATTTCTCGAAGTTCAGCATAAAATTTATCCCAATATTTAGTTTCTTTTAATTGATTGAGTCTGTCATCAAATAATGAAAAAATGAGATTTTGGAATTGAACTGCCAATTTCCATCTATTCAAATATATATTTGCTGAGTCCATTTTACCATCTTTTACATAAGTTATAACTTTTTCATAGAATATATTTGCAATAGTTATCGTACTTAATTTTATTTCCACTCTTCTATTCATTGCTCTATCTTCTAGTGTATTCCCAGCACTCAAGGGAGATGTGTTGCCTACATATTTCACGATTAATCGAAAGGGATGGATTTTGAATTTATCAATCAAATAATTGCAAACTGCCTCAGCTCTTTGTTTTGAAAGCAATTCATGATTGTTACCTATATCATCAGTATGACCAATAATTTCGAATATTTGATTGGGTTGTTGTGTAATTAATTTGCCGATAGAATCCAATACTATAAATTCTTGATCCAATATTCGATATTCATTTGTGTTAAAGTGGATGAGCTTGTTCAGCTTATTTGATTTAGATTCAGGTTTACTTTCTGGCTCTTTACAATAATAATCAATATCAACTATTTTTGAAGAATCCTCGATTTTTGATTCTTTAACTTCCACATCATCAATATAATAATAGGTACTTTCGGCTGGGTTATATGATTTGAGTTGTCCTTTCTAATTTTCGTTTTGGAAAACACCTATCATTATATGTGTCATATCACAACTGGGTCTGAATATCCATTTTGCCCTAAACCATTTATCATAAACAATTGATTTTGTTAAAAATAAATTATTGTAGAACATCCTATAATCGTTGAAAGTAGGACTTTTTCTGAGTGGTATGAATCCAATATGATAAACAATTGTTGTGTCATCAAACTGAATTTTAGGCAAATAAACCCAATAGCTTACTTCGTAAATTTTTCCTACTTCCATTTTTCGATTAAGTTTAGTGTAGGCATATCCCGAGCAATTGAGTGTAGTTTGTCCAGAAGAATTATTTTCACACATACTATAAACTAATCCCAACATATTACAACCAGTTTTAGCATTAAAGTTGGATGAGGGTTGGCAAAATGAATCAAAATTGCGTCTTGGAATTTTATATTTGTTTTGACAATTACAATAATCGCCTTCAAAAAAGATGTTCCATGAATCAAAATTTTTGATTCTATCATTTGCTTTTCCTCTAATATCTACTTCATTATTATAAAATGTTATGATCTCAAAACTAGGATTATCTACCAAATTCTGACTGCAAAGGGCTGAATTAAAGAGTAGATTAGCCAAAAGAAATAGGATTATTAGTATTTTATAATTAATGAAATTAAAAGTTTTCATAGCGTTATTTTTTTAAATTGAAATATATATTAAAATCATAAATCATTGGCAAACCCAATTTTTTCCTTCTTTCATTCACCGCTTCTTTGCTATCGTAAGGTGCTAATATATAGCGATTTGGAACGGAAGGATCGGGCATGTATTGTGTTCAATATTGTTGCAATCTGCCACATTCCTTTTCTTTTCTATCGAACAAGGTGGCATAATCACTCCAATTGGCTTCGCCTTCTCTGCATTTTGCTTCCAATATAGGAATATATTTTTTTAAAGAATTGGTATCTAGATTATGGTCAATGATGTAGAAAGCCGCCCTGCTAGGTCTTTCTCCAACTTCGCTTTGGTTGGGCCAGCCGTTTTCGTCTAAATATTTAGTTATAAAACTATAATTTACTTTGTCTCTGTTATTTAGCTCTTCATTTGATATTTCTGGGTATCTAAAGCTCGTATTCGAGAGTTCACCTATTTCATATTCAATAGTTCTATGCTTTTGATCTTCCATATACATTGAATCTAAAATATAAGCATCTTTCGGTTTTTTGTAATTATGATAATTGCTTTTGATATCATTCAGAAATATGTTCCATCTTATATTTTCTTTTTTAATGGTTGATAGCCTTGTATCAAATAAAGCAAATATTTTTAGATAGTTTGGCACCACTTGTAACCATTTTTTTAAGAATTGGTATGAAGTGTCAATTGACATGGATGACAGTGCTTTTTGGTAAAATATCTGTTCGATTCTGATTTCGGATTTAACTATGACTACTTTTCTATTTTCTGCTCTAACCCTTTCATTTCCTTTCGAGTTGGTTACATTTCCTTTGTAATTGGGAATAAATCGATAGGATGAAATGGCATATTTTTTTTGGAAATATTCAATGACTGCATTTACCCTTTGCTTAGCCAAATCAATATGATTATTGCCCAAATCGTCAGTAAAGCCGTTCAATTCTAAAACTATGTTTTTGTGTTTCTTTAAATAATTGGCAATTGTATCTAATTGAAAATTAGCTTGTTCAGATAAAATTGCCTCGTTGGAATTAAAGTAAATTGACAAAGAATCAAATGTATATTGCGAAGTCGGTTTTGGAGTAATATTATGACAAAAAGGGTTGCCTATATTTTTTTGCTCTAAGGAGTCATTGTCATCTATCTCAGTAACGGATACTTTATCGAGATAATAGACTGAACTATACCTATCCTTTACATCTACTGTGGGCCAAGAATCGGTATAGCTGATTCCCATAACGAAATAGTTAAAATCACAGATTGGTCTTACATACCAAGTTTTTCTGAACCATTGATCAAATACGATAGTGTCGTTTGTAAAGAGCCAATTGTAAAAATGCTCGAATCCAGTAGGTTTCTCTCTTATAAATGAAAATCCAAGATGACAATAAAGGGCGGAATCTGCTAAAAACACTTTTGGAAAATAATAATTGATTTCAACTTTATATAGCTTACCAATCTTCATTTTTTTGGTGATATTCTGATAGAGATAACCAGATCCACTATTCTCCATTCCTTTAAATGCTACGGCATCTAAAAATATTTTAGTTTTTCCACTAAAATATGGATAACGAAGTGGGTCGCATTGTGAGCCAGTTGATGTCATGTTGTCATTGAAATTGTTCGTATTATTGTTATTACAATTATATGCTACATTACAAATATGCCAATCAACAACAACATCATGATAATCAGTGTTTTGGAGTTGTTCAAAATCCCCATTTGTGAGGATGTTTTGAGCAAAAGCAATATTGGAAAGGAATATGAAAATCAGTTGTTTATACATTTCATTTAGGATTAATAATTGAAATGTTTTTTTTAAAATTTAATGTTGTATTACCTATAACATTGAAAAAATATGGAATTATATTTTGTTTTTCTTCAAATATAAAATATTTGATTCTTAGAATTTACTTTATTGCAATATTTAACTAAATTTTAAGATTATTCTAATATATCAAATAAATACAAACAAATATTTACCAAAAAATGAAGACTAGAAGTAATTATTAAACTTTTCATTATGCCATATTTCCTAAAGTAGATATAAATAACTGCAAATATTAACCCTGTCAAAAAATAATACATTACTATAAATTTTGAAGATGAATTGCCTGAATCGTAATGAAGAAACCCAAATGTAATTGAGGAAAGAAGTATTGCAACTATATTTTTCAAGGATTTTAGAAATTTAAAACTCAAAATAATTTCACAAATCAAAGCTTGTGCAATTAATGTTTCAATTGCTGCAAAAACTAAAAATAGGAATAGAATTTCAATAAAACTCTTTGAAAGGAAAGTTTTTTTATGCGAAATTTCAATGTTTGTTATACAGGGTATAAGAATTGAACTATAAAATAATATCCCAAATGCAACTAAGAATTTAAATAAGTTTTTGGCTTTTTGTTTAGCTATCATAATTTTTATTAAAAGGATATAATTACTTATTAGAACTAAAATTAAAATAAATCTATTTTTTAATCAAATTGCCCCACACGGTTCAACAAACTTAATTGTGCCTTATAGGTTTGTTCGATATTTTCTTTGGTTAGAGTGCTAAAAGTATCTCCATAAGCAATTAATCTTTGGTTAATAAGGATTACTTTATCAAAATATTCTGGTGCAGTAGCAATATCGTGATGCACGATCAGAATGGTTTTATGCTGTTCTGATAGTTTTTCCAGAAGGGCAGCTATCCTTTCTTCAGTTGGAATATCTACTCCAACATAAGGCTCGTCCAAAAGATAAAGCTCTGGTTGCTGGCATAAAGCTCTGGCAATGAATACTCTCTGCTGTTGACCTCCCGACAATTCTCCAATTTGTCTGTTTTTGAGTGACAAAATATCTAAATCTTTCATGGCTTGATGAGCAATGTCGTGATCTTCTTGATTCAATCGACTTAAAATTTTCTTAAATGGGAATCTTCCCATCATCACAATATCATACACATTTGCAGGAAATTGCCAATCTACTTCGTTTTTCTGTGGCACATAAGCTATCTTTTTCCTTTGATTATCAATCTGTTGTCCATTCATTAATATTGAGCCACTATTTATTGGAATCAAACCTAATATGGCTTTGATCATTGTTGATTTACCAGCTCCATTTGGACCAATCAATGCATAGCGGTGTCCTTCCTCAATGTTCAAATAGATGTTGCTCAACACTCTTTTGTTTTCATAAGAAACCGAAAGATCTTCTATTTTTAAGATGTAATCATTCATAATTTGGTTTTTTAAATATTCGTTTTGATAGCAGAATCCATGTGATGAATGCCAATCCAATTATTCCCCAAAATGGAATATAGCCATTTTGTGGTGTTATTGCTTTGTTCAAATTATCATTGGTAAGGCTAGTGAGAATAGTCGATCCATTATGCAACAACATTTTTTCATAGGTTGAAGCTACACTCAACGAATCACCTAATGAATCAGCAAATAAATTGCCACCAATTGCTACATGATTGTCGGTGGCTATTTGATTCAATATTTTTGGATTAATAGTGGATTCAATGAAAACGGCTTTCACTTGATTTTCCTGAATAACTTTATTCAACCTCAAAATATCTGAAACCATAATATCAGCTTCAGTAGATGTGCCAAGAACTGATTCTAAATGCAGACCATAATGTCTTCCAAAATATTGAAATGCATCATGGGAAGTGATTAATACTCTTTGCTGCTCTGGAATTCGCTGGATTTCCGATTTTATTTTGGTGTCAATAGCTATCAATTTTAATTTATATTTTTCAAAATTGCTTTGATAAGTTTCTTTGTGAATAGGATCAAATTCAATTAGTGCATTTTTGATATTATCGCAATAGATAATTCCATTTTGGGCAGTCATCCAGGCATGAGGGTCTGTAGCATTATGAAATGCTTTGCTTTTGATGGGTTCGATCCCTTGTGTTAGTGTCACCATTTTTGCCTTTGTACCAGAGTTGGCAATTAATTCAGTCAGCCAGCCTTCAAATGTCAGCTCGTTTTTTAGAATTATTTGAGCTCTAAATAGTAATTGAGCATCATTCGGAGTTGGCTCATAAGTATGTGGATCATAACCAATTGGAACGATAGTATGAATTTCAAAATAATCTCCTGCAATATTTTTTGCCATGTCTGCAAACATTGACGCAGTGCCTATCAAAATAGGTTTTTGACCAAAAGTTATTGAAGAAATAATCATAAATGCCCAAAGGAATTCATTTCTCATGACTCATTATTTATGATAGAAACGAAAATGTTTTTTGCAACTTCATAAGCGATAGTGATTTCTTTTTGATTGTCTAACATAATTATTTGAGAACTATCAAAAGCAAATTTTTCAATAACTTTTACTTTAGTTCCTATATTCAATTGAATGCGATTGAGATATTTCAGGAATTCTGGGCTGTGCTCATTTACGCCAACCACTTCACCAATGATGCCGTTTTGAAGATTAGAAATAAGGATTTGTTTGCGATAATAAATCTTCCCATTTTCATCAGGAATTGGGTCGCCATGTGGATCGAATCGAGGATTATCCAAAAAATCATCTAATTTATTTATCAGTGTATCAGAGTGAATATGTTCCAATTGCTCTGCAATATCATGCACTTCATCCCAGGAATAGCCCAATTTTTCAACTAAGAATACCTCCCACAATCTATGTTTTCGAACAAGTTGAGTTGCCATGTTATTGCCAAGCTCAGTTAATCTAACGCCTTTATACTTTTCGTAAGAAACGAGATTTTTCTCTGCCAGTTTTTTCAACATATCAGTCACAGAAGCAGGTGCTGTCATCAAAGCTTCGGCAATTGCATTCGTTCCTGCATTCACACCAGATTTCATCTTGATGTGATAAATTGCTTTGAGATAATTTTCTTCTGTATATGACAAATTCATTTTTCAAAAATTGTGAGACAAATATAAACATTTTAGGCTAGTCTAAAAATATTTTTATTGGTAATGAAAAATTAATTTTTCATTACAATGATTCAACACCGTTGGTGTTGAGTGCTCAAGTTGTTGTAGTATCCCGAATTACATTCGGGGTTAGGTTAATTGAAGCCCTGTCGGGCTTTGGTTTATAATTAATATAGGGGGTTATTAATTTGTAATGAAGTAATAGATGAATAGTTATTGATGCTACATGTAACTAGCTTTCAATACCGTTGGTGATTTGACTTCTAGTTGTTGTAATACACCGAATTACATTCTGATTTAAGCTGATTGAAGCCCTGTAGGGCTTTATTATTAGAGTAAGCTATTGTATGTAGATTTACTATTGATATTAAATTTTGTGAATTTAAAAACCCAAAGGGATTAATATCGATAAATCTGCAAGAATTGCAGATAATACAAGAGGTAATAATAGAACCACGAAGTGGTTGAATTAAAATTACACCATTATATTAACCTCATCCCAATATATAGAGCTAGCATACACCCAATAATACTTCCAAATACATTAAATATGAATAACAAATACGAACCATTTTGAAGATATAAAAAGGATTCGTAAGAAAACGCAGAAAAAGTGCTGAATCCACCACATATACCTGTGGTCAGAAATAATTTTTGAGAATCGTTTAAATTTCCTTTGGAAAACAAGCCTACTGCAATACCAAATAAAACACAACTGATGATATTAGCAGTAAAAGTAGCTAATGGGAATTTTTCAAGTTCAAACGGAAATAATTTATTAATTGCCAATCGAATAATACTTCCTAAGCCTCCGCCTAGGAATACTAATAAATAATTCATTGCGAAAATCCGATATTTTGCAATTCTTTTCTCAATAGAACTTTTTGGTATCTCTTTACCGACAATTCTAAAAGATATGTTGCAATTAATGCTATCGAAATAATGAGAATTAACAAGAAAAGTGAACCAATATTTTGAAAATAATAGGCAATAAGTATAAAAATAATATTTGTAACTACAAGAATACCAGTTGCTTGTAGATGTGAAAAACCTCTGTCTAATAACAAATGATGAATGTGGGTTCTATCTGGGTATAAAGGCGATTTTCCTTTGATTAACCGCTTTGTGAACACCCTAATTGTATCAAATAATGGTATGATTAATATTGCTATTGCTACGGATGGTACTGCTTGAAACCTAAAATTTCCTAACTGATCTGGTAAAACTCTATGTAGCTCGATAAATTTGATAGAAAGTATTGCACATACCAACCCAATTAATAATGCTCCAGTATCACCCATAAATATTTTAGCTGGAGTGAAATTGTAATTCAAAAAAGCAAGTAATGAACCAGCTAATGAAAAGGCTACAATTGAAAGTCCTAGACTATTCACTTCGTAAAACCAAAACCCAAAAAATAAAGTGATGAGCAAACCAATGCTTCCTGCAAGACCGTTGATGCCATCAATAAGATTTATTGCATTGATAATCACCAAGATAGTAAATGTTGATAGTAAGATTGATGCAAAATAGGGCAAATCAGTAATGCCAAATATTCCGTATAGACTGGTCAATCGAATATCACATTTATATATCAAAATTAATGTAGCAAATATCTCACCATATAGTTTTTTATAAGGCGACATGGGTAAAATATCATCTTTCAACCCAATCAAAAAAATAATTACGAAAGCACAAAGAATATACTGTAGGTCACCAAAATGTTTAAATGGTGTCCATAAAATTATTGAAAAAATAATCCCAGCAAATATTGCAACCCCGCCAAGAGAAGGTGTGCTTACGGTATGTGATCTTCTATCATCTGGATCGTCACACAAATGCTTGACTTTTGCTATGTTGATAACAGATGGAATAGCAAAATAGGTAAGTAAAAAGGCAGTAATAAAACTAAGTACTAAATCAAACATAAAATCCGGTTTTCGGCTATTGAGCAATATTAAGAGCAAAATTAATGGAATTTGCTTTCCCAATCAATAACCAAATATTATTTATTCGTTAAATGTGACGAATAAAAATAAGAAAAGTAACATTAATGCATCATTTTATTTTCTTTCAACCAAGTATAAATTGGCTCTAAAATGCTTTCAAAGCTATCTTTATCAAATGGCGAATTTAGACCAGCTTTTTTAATTAACTCTGTGAATGAATATTTTCCACCTAAATCACAAAGTGAAACATAGGATTCCCAAGCTTCTTTTTGGTCTGTTCTGCTCCAGTTCCAATAGGTTAAAGCACAGAATTGGGCTAAAGTGTAGTCAATATAATAGAATGGCGAATTGAAAATATGATTTTGTTTTTGCCAAAACCCACCTTTATTTAAGTATTCATTGTTTTCATTATTTCTGTGAGGCAAATATTTCTTTTCAATACTTTTCCATATCATTTTTCTTTCATTTGGTGACATTTGTGGGTTTTGATAAATTTCGTGCTGAAATTCATCAACAGCAGCTCCATAAGGTAAGAATAATAAGGCATTAGATAAATGTGAACAATAATATTTTTGGGTCTCATCGCCAAAAAACAAATTCATCCAGGGCCAAGTAAAAAATTCCATACTCATCGAATGAATTTCACAGGCTTCATAAGTGGGCCATGTATATTCAGGGATGGAGTGATTTCTGCTCCTATATACCTGAAATGCATGACCTGCTTCATGTGTCAATACATCCACATCTCCACTTGTACCATTGAAATTTGAAAATATAAATGGTGCTTTGTAATTATTAATATAGGTGCAATATCCACCAGTAGCTTTCCCATCTTTCGCAACCAAATCCATCAAATTACTTTCTTGCATAAATGCAAAAAACTCTTTTGTCTCTGGTGATAAATCGCCGTACATTTTTTGAGCTGCATTAAGTATGTAGTCTGGATCCCCTTTAGGAGTTGGATTGCCATCCTCAAAATGAAAATCCTCATCATAGTAATATAAGGTATCCAAATTAGTTCTTTCTTGCTGAACACTATATAACTTAGTATTGAGTGGCACAATAAATTTTACAATTTGGTCTCTATAGATTTCAACCATTTTGGCATCATAATCCGACCTTAACATTCTGTCATAACCCAACTGTACGAAATTTTCATACCCTAACTTCACTGCTATTTTATGACGAACTTTCACTAATTTATCAAAAAGTTCATCTATTTTTTCTTCATTTTGTTCGTAGAACTGCCACTTTATTTCATTAGATTTTTTTCTAATTGATCTATCTTTATCTACATTTAAGGGAATAATAGATGACAAATTATATTTTTTCCCATCCACCTCAAGATCTGCAGTTGCCTTTAGTTTGGTATATTCTGAGCTTAATTGATTTTCCTCTTGCAAATCTTCAATTATTATTGGGTCAAATGTCTTAATAGACAACTCGGCAATACTAAATAGTTGACTGCCAAAGTGTTGCTCAAGTTCTGGTCTGGATGGGTGATTTATGAGTGCTTTATAATATCTTGTAATGAATCCAGAGAAGATGGGTGAATAATTATCGAAAAAATTATTTTCTTCTTCATAAAAAGTATCTTTTGTATTTATGGTATGCCTAATATAGCATAAGTTGTATTCTGTCAAAAAATCATTTCTTATAGAATTGATTTCATTAATGATTTGCAATAATTGATTAAAATTATTGCATATAACAAAATTATCAATAAGCTTATTCAATTGATTTTCAATAATATTTGTATTTGGTCTTTGATATTCAAAGTCAGCAAATAATTTATTTTCCATAAATTAATTATTTAGAATGATGTTTTGTGCCAGCATAACAAGCAGCACCTATTATTCCAGCATTATTGAGTAAAGTAGCTGGCACAACTGTAGTATTCACAGTAAACCATTTTGAAAAATCGTCGAAATATTTGCTACTACCGCCACCTAATATGATTCTGTCGGGTGAAAAAAGTAGATCAAGATGATGCATATATTCATCAAATCTCTTTGCCCAGTCTTCCCAACTTAATTTTTGTTCTTTTCTCACAGAGTCCGCAGCATATTGTTCTGCCACCCCACCTTTGAATTTCAAATGTCCTAATTCTGTATTTGGAACTAATGTACCATCTGTGAATAATGCACTACCTATGCCAGAGCCAATGGTTAAGAACAAAACAGTACCTTCCTTGTCGATTTCCACCAAGCTCATTTCAGCCATTCCAGCGGCATCTGCATCATTCAGCACATATACATCTGTTTGAGTTGTATCGCTAAATAATTGTTCGACATTTGTATTTATCCATGATTTGTCAATGTTGGCAGCAGTCATAGCTACACCATGCTTCACTAAAGCAGGGAAACCACATCCAATTGGTCCATTCCAATTGAAATGATCTTTCATTTCTACAATTTCGGATGCAACTTTTGTAGGTGTTGATGGCTTTGGAGTTGCGATTTTGAATCTTTCTGTAGCCATTTCGCCACTATGTACATTCACTATAGCTCCCTTGATGCCCGATGCCCCAATATCAATTCCTAATACTAACGAATCCATGAATATTTATTTTATTACTCTAATTTTCATTTTCACATCTTGGAAAGGTCTATTACTTGCTCCAGTCTGTACTCCTGCAATCTTATCAATCACATCTAACCCTTTGATAACTTTTCCAAAAACGGTATATTCTTTATCCAAAAAAGGAGTCCCTCCAAGAGTTTCATATTGTTTTTTTTGCTCTGGGGAATAATGCATATTCTTTTGAGCTTCAGTTTGTTCAAGTACTGATTCAGTAATAGGTCGCCCATGAACGATATAAAACTGTGAGCCAGAAGATTCTTTCATAGGATTCACCTGATCCCCTGTTCTTGCTGCTGCTAAAGCTCCTTTCACATGAATTAGGGTATCTACCAATTCAGCAGGAATTTGATAGCCTGGTCCTCCACTGCCTAATGATGCTGACGATGAAGCATTTTTTGAATTAGGATCACCTCCTTGAATCATAAATCCATTGATTACTCGATGGAATAACAAATCGTTATAATAGCCCTGTTCTGCTAGTTTGATGAAATTATCTCTATGGCGAGGTGTTGCATTGTATAACAAAACTACCATATTTCCAAATTCTGTCTCAATTTCGACCATACAATCTGATGGTGGATCAATATTGACATCAACTGATTTAGTGCCAACCATTTTCCCTTTTATAGCTTTCAGGGTCACTTTGTAATTTCCTGATAATTTATATTCATGCAATGGATCAAATTCTTTAGAAGTTGTTCCATCACCGAAGTCCCATAAATATTCATTCGCTTTAAGGGATTGATTATGGAAATGTATATTGTGCAAAACTTGTTTTTTTTCGTTGCTAATTTTAAAATTTGCAATAGGCTTTGCACAAGATGAGAATAAAAAAATAACAATTATTAATTTAAAAATATTTCTCATTATTGATTTCATTTAATGTAAATTGATGGTTTTAATTTATACAAATACTTCATTTTGAAAATATTGTACAGCTTTTTCTTTCAATAATTTTTCTTGTTCTTCTTGCCCTTTTGCAACAAATGGTTTTATTGCTTTCCAATGGGGCCAGCCGTCTGCATCTCTTCCATCAAATTCGTAATAGCCATCGATACTAAGCAATCTACAAACTCCGATATGCATCAAATCTTGTTTCTCTTCTTTTGTATAATTTGCTTTAGGCAAACCTAATTCTTGAATTCCGATGAGCAATAAAATGACGTTCAAATCAGGTAAGTTGGCTTGCTTCATCATGTTTTGTACCTTGTGCCGCACTTCAAGCCATTCAAAATCTAATTTCCAATCTTCCATAATTAATTAATAAATGGGTTTTCAAAAATAGATTCATTTCCCATAGCATCTTTCACTACTAACTTAAAGATATGTTCCCCTTTCCCAATCTTCGTTTCATCAATATCATATGTCAAAGATGAGTTTTTCCCATCGTATTTCATCAAAACCCATTGATTATCAATGTATCCTTTATACGACAATCCTTTGACATTTGATTCTGTTCCATAATTATCTCCTATTCTAAATTTGATAGAAGTAGCTTTTTTAAGATTTTTCTTGAAATTTATGGGTTTTATTGTAGGTGGAATATCATCAATCATAATGCAATAATCTCCCAAATTTTTTACTTCAGTCTGAAGAAATTCTCCATCCCATTTTCCTCCACAATTGATCACTCTATTTTTACTACAATTAGCTATAAAACATTTTGATTTGTTTTCAGCAGTAATATTTCTAGATTTTATGGCTATATCGAAAGATTTATTAATTGGTACTTTATTATCATGAATTTGATGAATTAAAGAAAATATATTCGATGCATTCTTTTGTTTTTGTGAATAATTCAAGGCAATATCTTCATAAAAAGTACAATCTTTGAAATTGATTTTTATTTCATCATTCTCAATTTTATTTGCTTTATTTGAATTAAAAACATTTGATTTTGAGGTGTTTGAAATAATGCTTGAAGTGGTATCAGGTATGTATTTCGCCACAAAATTCAGATAGGATTGATTGCCTGAATAGTCTTTTGCAACCAATGTGATATTCATGCAAGAATCTTTTGGGATTTGTATATAACCATCTGATTTGCTCGAAGAATAAAAGGGCAATGGATTATTAGGCAATCTGAAACACCTATTGAAAAAGCCATCTCTATTCAAAATATCTTCATAATCACAATGAGCATTGATACATTGAGTTTCATTGAAACTAAACTTCCTAAGCTCGAACCCAAAAATATGTAAAGAATCTTTACCAGCATAAAGCTCAAGTGCATACAATCCATCTTTATTTGCCGATGGTGAGGTTTTATCAAAAGCTTTTACTGCAAGCCCAATTTTGCCTTCATTCACTAAAATTGTATCTCCTGCAAGTCTATAATTGGATTCGAACGATCGATAGGGTTGGTAATATGTTTTCTTAACTGCTTCATTTCCATTGAATTGATATATTTTCAACTCTGAAAAAAAAGGTGCAACTTCATCTTTTGCAATAGGAATGCCAAATAGCATGGGGTTCATTGGGTTATCGGTATTGGTTTCTCTGATTTCAAAATGCAGATGTGCTCCAAAAGAATGTCCTGTATTGCCCATTTTACCTATTTCTTCACCTTTTTTCACTTTAAAATCATTAGGCGAAGGATAGATTTCCACTTCAAACTCTTCTAAAGCATATTGATTACTTTCTACAAAACTTGCAATATTGGGTGCAAATTCATCCAAATGGGCATAAACAGTGGAGTAGCCATTCGGATGAGCAATAAAAATAGCTTGTCCGTAACCACCAGATTTGATACTTATTCGAGAAATATAGCCATCAGCTGCAGCATATATGGGATCGCCACTCCTACCATTTGATGATCGAATATCCAATCCTGCATGAAAATGGTTGGCTCTTAGCTCTCCAAAAGTCGCTGATAGCCTAGCTTCTTGACCAACAGGTGAGGCGAAATATCCAGCAGCCACTAATGGCTTGTCTGGCTCATTAGAAATTAATGTATTAATTGGAATATTCCATCCAAAAAATAAATTCAAAAATACGGCAGCTAACATCATGCTAATAATTCTCCTAACTTATTTCTATAGGCTTTATACCTACTTTTTCCAAATAATGTTCCATTGAACTTTTCTGTTTTTCTGAGTACTTTTCTATTTTCTTCAGGCAATCTATTAAATTCTTGACATTTCGTCGAGCAACAATTACTATATTTTTCCTTACAAGAATCGCATTGGATGAACAATAAATGACAGGCATCGTTGGCACAATTCACATGATGATCGCAAGTTGAGCCACATTGATGACATTTTGCAATCACTTCATTGGAAATTCTTTCCCCCAATCTTTCATCAAAAACGAAGTTTTTGCCAATGAATTTATTCTCTAATCCTTGATTTTCAACGTCGTGTGCATATTTGATGATGCCACCTTCCAGTTGAAAAACGTTTTTGAATCCTTTATATTTCATATAAGCACTAGCTTTTTCGCAACGGATTCCACCAGTGCAGTACATCACCAAGTTTTTATCTTTTTGTTCAGAAAGCATTTCAGCCACCATGGGGAGTTGTTCTCTGAACGTTTCGACATCAGGGATAATTGCATTTTTGAAATGCCCAACTTCCGATTCATAGTGATTTCTCATATCCACTAAAATCGTATTTGGGAGAGCGGTGATTTCATTGAACTTTTCGGCTGAAAGGTGTTCACCACATTGCGTTACATCAAAAGCTGCATCGTCCAATCCGTCAGCAACAATTTTGTCACGAACTCTAATATCCAATTTAAAGAAAGATTCGTTTTTGTTTTCAATGGCAAAATTTAACCGATTGCCCTTGAGAAAATCTATTTCCTCCAGCCTGGATTTGAACAAATCAAGATTTTTGGTAGGGACAGATATTTGAGCATTTATTCCTTCTTTGGCAATATAAGTCCTTCCCAAAACGTCCAAAGCATGCCACATTAAATAAAGATGATCTCTGAAAAGGGTAGGGTTGGGCAAATGATAATACTTGTAAAACGAGATGACAGTACGAGGTTCTTTATCGTGCATCATCTTCTCTTTCAACTCTTTACGGTTGACTTTGTTATTTAAATACATAATTTATAATTTGAGTTTTCAACAAAAAGCAAGTTGCAGTCTTGCGGTTGATCGCTGCAAAGTGTTAGAAAAGGAAGAACAAAGGTAAGTAAAAAAAATTAGTATTGAAATTTCTCTTGTAATGCCTTCTTGAATTTATATTGTTTGATTGAGGATGTAACACACAAAACTTGTAATGGAACTGAGGTAATAATTAGTATTGCCCCAGAAGCTATTTCAATAAAAGATAAAATATATCTATCATTTTGATTTGAATCAATTAGTAATGAACTACCAATCATTTCTAAAGTAGTACCAATTAAAAAATAGAAATAAGGATTTTCTCTATAATTATACAAATAATTTATTTTATTATTGAGTTTTGCATCATCCCACATATAATTTTTCAAATTGATTTTGTGTTCTTGAAAATAGCTATCCTTCAATATTGCATCTTTATTGATTTGAGAGAAGAGCGAAATGGTTGTCATAACAAAGATGATTGTAAATAAGATTTTGAAGTAGTTCATATTATTTATGAATTTGAAGTAATTGAAGCAGTTTGTTTTAAAAATTAATTTTATATTCAAATTTAATAAAATATTGATTATTAATAAGATTTAAAGATTAAAAATATAATTAATGATTTTTTAAATCATCTAAATTCCAAAAAAAAATAAATTTACCCAAAAAATATTTTGAAATATAAATAAATGTATCGTACATTTGCAACGCCTTACAAAAAAGGGCGGTTAGCTCAGCTGGTTCAGAGCATCTCGTTTACACCGAGGGGGT
>Ga0116191_1000453_pt1 | contig 37256 bp, 30 predicted proteins | sample AD_UKC111_MetaG_FD_89897 | JGI IMG/M metagenome (GOLD analysis project Ga0116191, IMG submission 89897) | Active sludge microbial communities of municipal wastewater-treating anaerobic digesters from Hong Kong - AD_UKC111_MetaG | ecosystem: Engineered > Bioreactor > Anaerobic > Digestate... | reverse complement strand
GTAGGTCCTCACTTAAGGCTTCATCAGTGTGGTCTTCCGAAATACATGGCACTGGAACTTTTTAAACCGTTTGTCTATAACAGACTCATTAAGCAGGGACATGCAACGACGATAAAGAATGCCAAGAAGATTGTCGAAAAAGAAAGGCCTGAGGTATGGGATGTGCTTGAAAGTGTGATAAAAGAACATCCTGTGCTACTCAACAGGGCCCCAACCCTTCATAGGCTTGGTATACAGGCTTTTGAACCGCAACTGATAGATGGAAAGGCGATACAGCTCCACCCTCTTGTTTGTCCGGCCTATAATGCAGACTTCGATGGTGACCAGATGGCTGTCCATATACCTCTTTCCATTGAGGCGCAGGCTGAGGCAAGGGTTCTTATGATGTCTACAAACAATATCCTTTCCCCTGCTAACGGAAGACCCATTATCGTTCCTACCCAGGATATCGTGCTCGGTCTTTACTATCTCACCATTGAAAGGAAGTATAGGCCTGGTGAATCAAAAGACTCGCTCGAATTTTCCATGAGCGAGTTTATCGGACGTTATAACCTAAAGAGGCTCTGTGAAGAAATAGATAAAGATCAGTATAATATAACGTTTAAGTCAGGAGACAACACGATAGAAAGACTGAATGAAATTATTAAAATCCCTGATTTCTACGAGATTGTTTCAAATAAAAAAGGAGTGGAATTTCCGGCGCATATTCAAAAACTTATCGAAAAAATAAGCGCCAATAAACATGCTACCGAATTGACCGCCGAACAGCAGGCGATCATCATCGAACTGAACAGATTGATTTTGCAAACGATATATCCACAGTATTGTCCCCAATTGCGTAAAAGATTTATGTTCGCCGACCCTGAAGAGGTGATGATGGCATACGAGTCTGGTGCCGTTGACCTTCATGCAAGGATAAAGGTGAGGATAAACGGCAAGTTTGTCGATACAACCGTAGGAAGAGTTATATTGATGGACGTCATAGGAAATGCCATGATGGAATTGGAGGAAGAAAAACGTAAAAAGATTTTGGGGGAGCTGTTCGACCTTATCAACAGGGTAATGGATAAAAAGACAATAGCCCAACTGGTTGACAAATGCTACAGAGAGGCAGGAGAAAAGAGCACCGTAGTTATATCTGACAGGCTAAAGGACCTTGGTTATTATTTTGCTACGCTTGGAGGCATATCGATCAGTATTGATGATATGATAGTTCCAAAAAAGAAGAAGGAATTGATAGATAGGGCAGAGGCAAGGGTAAAAGAGGTGCAGGACCAGTACCAGGAAGGTCTTATCACAGAAGGTGAACGCTACAATCAGGTAATAGATATATGGGCTACAGTTACAGAGGAGATTGCGGATGAATTGATGGATGAACTCGGCTCAGAAGAGGTCAAAGACCCTGAAGGCAACATTATAATTGGGGCAAACGGTAAACCGGAAAAGCAGAACAGCTTGAATCCTATCTTTATGATGGCACATTCGGGCGCAAGGGGAAATGCACAGCAGATAAGACAGCTTGCAGGTATGAGGGGGTTGATGGCAACACCTTCAGGTGAGATCATCGAGACGCCTATCACGAGTAATTTCAGGGAGGGTCTCACTGTGCAGCAATATTTTATATCTACGCATGGCGCACGTAAGGGGCTGGCGGATACAGCACTAAAAACTGCGAACTCCGGTTATCTAACAAGAAGACTGGTAGATGCCGCTCAGGATGTTGTTGTTTCGGAATATGACTGCGGGACGGTCGATGGTATTGAGAAAGGACCTCTGATAGAGGGTGGTGAAGTAATAGAAAGACTTGACGCAAGGGTGCTTGGAAGGGTTGTGCTTGAGGATTTAAAAGACCCCGATGGTGAGATAATTGTTAGAAAAAACGAAGAGATAAGAGAAGAGCACTTAAAAAAGATAGAAGAAGCAGGTTTTGAGAAAATCAAGATACGCTCAGTCTTGACGTGCAGGTCGAAACGTGGTGTTTGTGTGCTCTGCTATGGAAGGGACCTTGCAAGGGGAAGATTGGTCAGCATTGGAGAGGCTGTAGGTATTGTCGCAGCCCAGTCGATAGGCGAGCCAGGAACACAGCTTACGATGAGAACATTCCATATCGGTGGGGCGGCATCGAGGAGGGTTGAACAGTCGACGCTCGAGGCGAGAAACGATGGTATCCTCAAATACATGAATATTAAGGTGGTAAACAACAGAGAGGGCGTACCGGTCGTAATGAACAGGAACGGTGAGATTGCTATTTTAGACGAGGCCGGCAGGGAAAGGGAGCGTTACCCTATAATTTACGGGGCAAAGCTTAAAGAGGCTGACGGGGCGTTCATAAAAAAGGGACAGACGCTTGCAGAATGGGATCCTTACACTATACCAATCCTTTCTGAGGTTTCGGGAAGAGTGAAATTCGGCGATATAACGGAAGGCGTAACCATGCAGGAAAGTAAGGATGAGGTAACGGGTCTTTCTTACAAGGTTATTATAGAGCCCCGTGATGCGGATTTGAGACCAAGGATTTCGATAAAGGACGACAAAGGTAAGACTATCGTTATACCGAATACATCGAGCCTTGCACGCTACATCTTGCCTGTAGGTGCACATATCGTTGTCAATGAAGGTGACGAGATACACGCAGGAGATGTTGTATCGAAGATACCGAGGGAAACTACAAAAACAAAGGATATTACAGGTGGTCTCCCGAGGGTTGCAGAGCTTTTCGAGGCCCGCAGGCCAAAAGAGAATGCAACCGTTACTGAAGTTAATGGATTCGTTTCATTCGGGAAGACATCAAAGGGCAAGAGGGAGATATTCGTCAAACCGGAGAGGGGAGAGCCTATTAAATATGTCATACCGAGAGGGAAACATATTATTGTCCATGAGGGCGACTACGTGAAGGCAGGGGAGCCTTTGATGGATGGCCCGGTAAGTCCGCACGATGTATTGCGTATCCTTGGAATTAAAGCGCTTGCAAGCTATCTCGTTGACGAAATCCAAGAGGTATACCAGCTACAGGGTGTTAAAATAAACGATAAACACATAGAGGTTATTGTTAGGCAAATGCTGAAAAGGGTAAGGATAAAAGAAGTGGGTGATACTAACTTCATCATCGATAACCCCGTTGAATCGTGGGTCTTTGAAGAAGAAAACAAGCGTGTAATGGAAGCAGGCGGAAAACCCGCAAAGGCTGAACCATTATTTCTCGGTATCACCAAGGCATCTCTCATCACAGACAGCTTTATTTCTGCGGCAAGCTTTCAAGATACGACAAAGGTGCTGACGCAGGCCTCAATAGAGGGCAGGGTGGACTATCTTAAGGGGCTCAAGGAAAACGTGATTATGGGAAGGATTATACCGGCTGGCACAGGATATTCCCGTTACAGACATTATGATATGACGGTACTTGATAAGTCCGAGGATGCCAGGGAAAAGCATTTGTCAGTCCCCGATACTTTTTAGTTTTCTTTCTGCGATAACCGCCTCTTCGCTTTTAGGATAAAGCTCTATGATCTTTTTGAGAAGGGTTGTAGAGCTTTTTTTATCCTTGAAGTAGTAGAAGGCCTCTGCCTGGGATAATAATGCCCTGGGCACCTTGTCGCTTTTTGGATATTTTTCTATAACCTCCTGGAAATTAAGTATGGCCTGGTCATAATTCCTTATATTCATGTAGCTTTCACCAAGCCAGAAATATGCATTAGGTGCAAGTGGTGTATTGCTGTAGGTTGCAACAAATTGTGAGAACCTTTTAATTGCATCTTCATAAGAACCCTTTTGAAATTTATCAAAGGCCTCTCTGTAAGAAGATTCGTAATTTGCATCAACAAAAGGCTGTAATGCCGGCTGTGCAGATGTAGGTTGTGGTTGTGTTTTTATACCGGATTTCTTTAAGGTGTTTATCTCATTTTTTGTTTCGTTCCAATATGTTTGCAGCTGATGCTCAAGTTCGTCGAGTTTGCCGAGTATTGTTTTTGTCTGATTATCCCTGTTGTCTACAGATGTGGACATATTGATAATCTGCTTACCTAACGCCTGGTTTTCTTTTGCGAGGGCTGACATCTTTTTGTCTGTTTCGGCCTTATAGCTGTTAAACTCGTAGCTCAGGTAATTTATGCTCTGCTGAAGCCTCGCTAACTCATCCGTTGATGCACAGCCGAGAAAGCCTATCAACAAGTATAAACATAGAGCAAATCTCATAGCTTTTTTTGTTTTGGATTGCACATGTATAGTTTTTGCTTCCCCTGTAAGGTCAACCCTTAACCCATTGAAATATATCAGTTTATTTGTTTTTGTTTTCATATATTTCACCTCATGCTCAATTAAGCTTAAAACTTGCACGCCTGTTTTTTGCCCATGCCTCTTCATTATGTCCAGGGTCAATGGGAAGTTCTTTGCCGTATGATATTGTGTTGATCCTTGACGCATCTATGCCTGATCTTGTGAAGTGTGCCTTTACCGCCTCAGCCCTTTTCTGCCCGAGTGCCAGGTTGTATTCCACTGTGCCTTTTTCGTCACAATGACCTTCAACTGTAATTGTCATACTTTTATTCTGTTTCAACCAGTTAACCATTGCATCCAATTGGCCGACGTACTCGTTTTTAATAGAATAACTGTCAAAATCGAATAGTATGTCTTTGAACTGCATAAAATCATTTCTTGCATAAGAGGATGCGTCTTTTAACCTCTCGCGTTCTCTTCTTGCAAGCTCTTCCTCGATTATTTCGCCTTCCTTGATTTTGCCATCGCCTTGGAAATCGTATTTGCCCTGTTGAATAGATTGTAAATGCTGCTGGTCAGAAGGTGGTATCTGTACGGTTTTTTGCGCACATCCCATACTGATTAACATTAAAATTCCAAAAAGTATTGATATATATTTCATATTTCCTCCTGTTCCAATTAGCGTATTACGGATAGCGTGAGTCAAAAAACAAAAACGCTAAACGTTTTAAGCCCTGCTCAATAATTATGGTGCAAATCTCGGTTGAGTTTCTTCTGCATCTGTCAGATTAAGTGTCTTTTTATTTTCTCCGTTAAAAAGCATGATATTTATTGTGGACTTGCCACCCTTATTCGATGAATAGATTATATATCTTCCACATGGAGAAAAATGTGGAGAATCGTTGATGCCGCCGCTCGTGAGAACGCGCTGATTTGAACCGTCAATATTCATTGTGCAAATTTCAAATGAACCTTCAAATTTAGCAACAAAGGCAATCAGGTCGCCTTTGGGCGAGAAAACCGGGGAACTGTTATAATTGCCTGAATATGTGAGTCTTTTTGTTTGTCCAGATGAAATGTCCTTTATAAAAACCTGTGGTGTTCCATACATATCGGATACAAAGACCATTTTAGAGCCGTCTGGGGAGAATGATGGAGAGGTATATATACCCTCGCTGCGCATGATGGATTTTTTATCCTTTCTTTCAACGTCAAGGGTATAAATTGTAGAATACCTTCCGGAGATGTAAGAATATGCAAGGGTTGAGCTATTGCCTATCCAATTTGTGCCTACCTTCATGCCTTCTTCGCGGTCAACAAATATTTCTCTGTTGTTTTCAAGGTCGAAGACATAGAGGTTTGGTTTTCCTTCCCTGTAGGATGTATAGGTAAGGTATTTTCCGTTTGGTGATACTGACGGAGAAACACATATGCTTCTATGATTTGTCAATCTCTTTATATTCTGCCCATCGATGTCGGATATGTATATGTCTTTTCTGCTTCTACTTCCTGATGCAAAGACGATCCGATTGCTGTTAATGCCTTTTTCACCTGTAACGGTTAGCAGGATATCATCGGCAAGCCTGTGTATCAGCCTTCTCCATTCCCCGGTGCGTGCCCTGTATCTTTTTGCAAGCATCAGTGAACCATCGAATGAGTCATACAGAAATGATTCTAAGGTTAATTCTCCGTCCTTCTCAATAAGCCTTGACTTACATACCAATTCAATCCCGATGGAGCGCCAGTTGCTGAATTTTATTTCCTGTTTTTCTATACCTTCGTCAGTAAGTTCCTTATCAATCAAGGTAGACGGCGCAACGATAAAAAATCCAGAAAAATCTAAATCCTTATGCAACAAGTCTGTCATGTCTGTTTTCAATTTATCAGGTTTTTCTGCCTTGAAAGGCGGTATCCCTATAGTAATCTTTTTATATGATTTGCCGAAAACATCGAGGTATACCTTTGCGTTTGCAATAGATACCGCGAAAAACGTACACATGCCCAAAATTATGCCTATCAAACTAAGTTTTTTCATTCCTTCTCCATGAGTCGATGATATCCATTAAAGCCTTTGCGTGGGGCGATAACGTTTTATCCTTTCTTGTTATGATGAAAAATGTCCTTTTTAGCTCACCAAATCCATCAACCTTTAGTGTTTTGATATAGCCCTTTTTAATCTCATTTTCAACGGCCATTTTTGATATGTAAGCCATTCCAAGCCCGTATCTGACCGCTTCTTTTATTGCCTCTGTATCGGTAAGCTCTGCAACAACATTTAAATTCTCCTTTATGTCGATGTGCAAACGTTTTAATGCCGAATCAAAGCAATTACGAGTTCCAGAACCAGGCTCCCTTATGATGATGGGATAACCCTTTATATCTTTCAGGCTTATAGAATTAGGGAAGCCTTTGGGCGCAATGACAATAATCGTGTCATCGAAAAACCTTTTGAAATTGAGTTTATTGTTTTCGACTTTGGTACCCACGAAACCGATGTCAATCTCCCCTTGTTCCATGCTCCTGATGATTTCCTTTGAATCTGAGATTGTAAGTTTTATATTTATCCCTTCATGCTTTTGTCTAAACTCATTGAGCGCCTGGGGTATAATATATACGCCAGGTATACTGCTTGCGCCTACAAGGATACTTCCGGTCTTGAGTCCTTTGAACGCATCTATTGCATCTGTCATCTCCTTTTTGAGAGAAACCAAATCCTTTGCATAATTAAGAAGGAGTTCGCCTGCCCTCGTGAGGGTCACATTTCTTTTTGTTCTGTCGATCAGTTTTATTTTAAAGTAGTTTTCTAAATCTATTATCTGTTTGCTTACAGTAGGTTGCGTGAGAAAAAGCTCCTCTGCAGCCTTGGAGAAGCTTTTAAGTTCTGTTATCTTAATGAATGTTTCAAGATGCCTTAAGTCCATAGATAAAAAACTTATGATATCTGCGTCTTGATTGCAACTAAAATGATGCGAAAATTTATACAATGTGTTGAATATACTCAGCCATTTTGCGACATTAAACGTGAAAAAATAATTGACAACAGCGGTGTCTGTGGGCTACGCTAAAGCGTTTTGAGACTTTGGGGAATAGGTTGAAGGCATACATAACTATAGATCAGGAACGTTGCAAGAGCTGTGGTCTATGCATAGAGTTCTGCCCGAAGGATGCAATTTTCATATCTGACAGGCTGAATCTGAAGGGTTATTTTGTTGCAGAGTTTAAGGAAAAACCTGAAGCAGAGTGCACCGGTTGCGCTACATGTGCAATCATGTGTCCAGATGTGGCAATCGAGGTGTATAAAAGTTGAAAAGATTAATGAGTGGTAATGCCGCACTGGGTGAGGCAGCAGTGCTTGCGGGATGTACCTGTTATTTTGGCTATCCCATAACACCTCAGAACGAATTGACCGAATATATGGCGAAGAGAATGCCTGAGGCCGGTGGGATTTTTATACAGTCTGAAAGTGAAATAGCTGCGATAAACATGGTGCTTGGCGCAAGTGTTGCAGGGGCAAGGGCAATGACGTCTTCAAGCAGTCCGGGTATGAGTCTCAAACAGGAGGGCATATCTTATCTCGCTGCCGATGAGCTTCCAGCTGTTATAGTAGATATGGTTAGAGGCGGACCGGGGATGGGGAATATCTCTCCGGCGCAATCGGATTATATGCAGGCTACAAGGGGTGGAGGGCATGGTGATTATAAAACTATTGTGCTTGCGCCTGGTTCGGTGCAGGAACTTACAGAGATAGTGCCGCTTGCCTTTGACCTTGCCGACCAATATAGAAATCCCGTTATTATTCTGGGAGATGGTATGCTTGGTCAGATGATGGAACCTGTGAGTTTCGATAATATAAAGCCAGCGAAGGTATACGAGAAGGATTATATATTGACAGGTGCTCAAGGCAGACCCTCGAGAATGGTTCGTTCGCTGCTTTTCGATACAAAAGAGGAGGAAGAGCATAACTGGAAGCTCTTCAGAAAGTATCAACGCATGGAACAGAACGAGGTGCGATACGAGTCATATATGCTGGATGATGCAGAGATGGTGGCGATAGCATATGGTATCGGTGCGAGGATCGTAAAAGGGGCTATAAAGAGATTGCGACAGGATAATCTAAGGATTGGCATGATCCGTCCAATTACGCTGTGGCCTTTTCCGTCCAAAATAATAAAAGAAACAGCAAAAAAGGTAACGGACTTTTTTGTGTTTGAGATGAGTGCTGGACAGATGGTAGAGGATGTAAGGCTTTCACTGGAAGGCAAGGGTCGTATACATTTTTACGGAAGACCTGGCGGTGTAATTCCGACACCCATAGAGTTGTATAGGATTATATCAAGGCACTACTATCAGGCGCGAAGAAGGGAGAAATGAACGATATGGTTGATTCAAATCCTAAATCCCAGTATCTAAACCGCAAAAAGACCCCAACAACAAAGCCCAAAACTGTTGATTCGTTTTGCTATATCTATTTGAATTTTAAATATTTGTGTTTGCTTAGAGGTTGTCGCTTAGAATTTGGAATTTTGTCAGGTGGTATTAGATGAAACGCGTATATTCGAGGCCAAAGTCTCTCAAGCAAGCCCATTTTCACTACTGCCCCGGTTGCGGTCATGGAATAATAAACCGCATTATTGCGGAAGTAATCGATGAGATGGGTTTGAGGGAAAAGGCAATATGTGTGGCACCTGCCGGATGCGGGATGTTGATATACAACTATTTCGATATCGATACGCTTGAGTCGGCACATGGAAGAGGTGCTGCAGTAGCAACAGGCATAAAGCGAGTAAGGCCTGACAATCTCGTTTTTTCATATCAGGGCGATGGAGACCTTGCCGCTATAGGCACAGCTGAAGGTTTTCATGCCGCAAACAGAGGCGAACACATCACATTGATTTTTGTAAATAATGGTGTGTATGGCATGACAGGCGGACAAATGGCGCCAACTACGCTTTCAAAACAGGTTACAACAACGACGCCTTCGGGAAGGGATACGGTCTTAGCAGGTCATCCTGTCAGGATTTGTGAGGTTTTTTCAATGCTTGACGGAACTTCATATCTTGAACGTGTTGCGGTAAATAAGCCATCCGCTATTATCAAGGCGAAAAAGGCAATAGCAAAGGCATTTCAACATCAATTAGACAAGACCGGTTTTTCGCTTGTTGAGATACTATCCCCATGCCCTACAAACTGGAAAATGAATTCCATCGATGCATGCAGATGGATCGATGAGGTTATGTGTAAAAATTTCCCTATTGGACTTGTCAAAGAGGTAAAATGCTGACCAAGACAATTTTTTCAGGATTCGGGGGGCAGGGCGTGCTTTCAATCGGTTTTACCGTGGCAAATACTGCAATGTACGAAGGGAAATATGTTACGTATCTCCCTTCTTACGGCGTAGAAGTAAGGGGCGGTACGGCTAACTGTACGGTTGTAATATCAGACGAAGAGATTGCATCGCCTGTTGCTTCAGATCCTGAGTTTATCGTTGCGATGAATCAGCCCTCTTTTGTAAGGTTTCAAAGTGTACTCCAATCCGGAGGTCTTCTGTGTGTGAACTCATCAATCGTTGATGTATCATCCGCAAGAAGCGATATAGAGGTATTATCTGTCCCTACAAGCGAACTTGCAGAGAAACTCGGTACAATTAAGGTGGCGAACATGATTATGCTTGGCGCATTCATAAAGGCGAGCGATATTGTCTCTTATGATTTTCTTATAAAGAACCTTACTGAGATACTCGGTGAGGGTAAGTCAAAACTGATAAAATTGAATAAAGATGCCCTTGAGATCGGGTATAACTACGTTTAGGAGAAAAGACCCATGCTTATCACACAGATTTCGGTCAGTCTGGAAAATGTACCCGGAGCATTGATGAATATAAGCGAGATACTTGGCAGAGAAGGGGTCAATATTCGTGCAATATCCGTTGCAGATACTTCGGATATCAGCACTGTAAGGTTTGTAGTTGATGACCCTGTGAAGGCAATCAACATACTAAAAGGTAATGGCTATGCCCCAAGGGAGACACAGGTGCTTGCCGTTGAAACGCCCGACCACCCAGGTGGTTTGATAGCTGTATTAAAACCCCTCAGAAACTCCGGTATCAATGTCCATTATCTCTATCCTCATTTGGGAAGGATAAGTAATAACGCAATCGTGATTCTTGGCGTAGACGATACGGAAGAGGCACAGAAGGTTTTACAACAAAATTGGGTTCGTACCCTCGGAAAAGAAGTATATAGCATCTGATAAAAATTTATATGAAAGTGCTTAAGACGTTATGTGGATAGCCAGAGCTACTCCAGAAAGCTTTCCAGGCGCTTTCTTCTCGATGGATGTTTGAGCTTCCTCAATGCCTTTGCCTCTATCTGTCGTATCCTCTCTCTTGTGAGACCAAACACCTCTCCAACCTCTTCAAGCGTATAATCTGTCTTTTCGCCTATACCGAGTCTCATCCTTATAACCTTTTCCTCTCTTGGCGTCAGGGTGGAAAGCACTTTATCTATTTCTTCTTTCAAAGAGATGCCTACCAGTTCCATAAAGGGTGAGGGGGATTTAGGATCCGCAATAAAATCACCGAGTTTTGATTCATCATCGCCTATGGGGGTTTCTATGGAGATGGGTTCGTTCGAAACCTTCATGATCTTTCTTACCTTCTCCAACGGAAGGCCCGCTTTTACTGAAATCTCGTCAAGGTTTGGCTCTCTGCCCAACTCCTGGAAAAGAGATATGGTTACCTTTGTAATTTTATTCATTGTTTCAAGCACATGAACCGGTACCCTGATTGTCCTTGCATAGTCAGCTATAGCCCTTGTTATGGCCTGTCTTATCCACCACGTTGAGTAAGTCGAAAATTTATAGCCTTTCTGATAGTCATATTTCTCGGCTGCCTTCATAAGCCCCATATTTCCTTCCTGGATAAGATCAAGAAAAGAGAGCCCTCTGTTTAGGTATTTTTTTGCAATATTTATAACAAGCCTCAGGTTTGCTTGGATGAGCCTGTTTTTGACGATCTTCAGTCCGTTCTCGATTTCGCGCAGCTCTATCAACCTTTGCCTGACTACCTTTGCCTCTGTTTCGTCCATGAATTTTATCTGTTTTGCTATTTTTCTGATGATTTCCTCGAGGACTTTTTTGTTAAGTTTAAGATTTTGCAGTGTTTCATCGATTTTATTTTCTATTGTTATCAATTTCTTTTCGAGCTGTTTGTTGTTACGTCCGTCTTTTGATTCGAGTTTTAATTTTATTTCCTGTTTTTTTTCATAAAGGCTTTTAACGTTGCTGATAAAGGACAAGGTTTTCTTTTTATACTTCTCTTCGTCCTTTTTTGTATAATTCATTTCATCAATATTTTTGATTACATCGACGATATTGATGGTCTCCTTCTTTAGTTGTAAACCAATCTCTATAAGCTCATTAACCGCATGAGACAGGTCAAAAAGCAGGTTACATATCTTTCTTTCACCCTCTTCGATCTTTTTTGCTATAAGGTATTCTTCATCGGATGTAAGTAGGGATACGCGGCCGATATCTTTTAGATATGCCCATATGATGTTATCGGTTCTTTCAGAGGGGAATCTTTCAGCCTCTCCCCATTCCTGGGTCTCTTCCTCTGCTGGTTCAACCTTCTCTTTGATCGTTTCAACTATATCGATATTTGATTCTGATAGAAAGTCGAAGATATCCTCAATCTCTTCAGGAGAAAAGATGTTTTGAGGAAGAAAGTCGTTTATCTCATCTGGCGTGAGATAGCCTTTTTCCATACCTATGTCAATGAGTTGTTTTATTTCTGAAAAATTTTTTATAGTCATTCTTGAACCCCAGATGTAAAGAATGCCCTTTGTAAATCTAAAAGGGCATTCGGATGTTTTGTGGTCAACTTGTTAATATTCAGTATATAACACCTATTTTATTTTTCGTCAAGGTTGTCTGAACAAAATTTTACATGCGGTTTACAAATAAAATGATTGACTTAAAAATAAATTGCAGATATAAGAAGCTATATCATTATTAGGGGGTTTTTATGTTTAAAAAGGTTTTATATCCAATAGATTTTTCTGAGTATACAGAGGAAATAACCAGTTATGCCGTTAGTATTGCAAAAAAATATGATTCAGAATTACACCTGCTCCATGTAATACCAAATCTAAATTATTTTACACCCTACGAATCATTTTTAACCCCGGAAAATCTTGTTGCCATTGAAAGAAACATCGAAAAAGAGATAGAGAAGGACTTTGATAAAGTGGTCAAAAAGATCGACATACCAACCAAAAGGATAATAAGAACCGGTGTCACCTTTGTTGAAATAATCGACTATATCAAGGAAGAGGGTATTGACCTTGTGGTTATGGGTACCCATGGAAGAAGCGGCATTGAACACATACTTATAGGTAGCGTTGCAGAAAAGGTCGTGAGAAAATCACCATGCCCTGTGCTGACAATAAGACCAAAGGGAAAGCTCTTTGAGATGCCGTAGTTATAGAAGATAGTTTTTAGCTGACACTTTTGTAGGAGAACGGTTTTTTTCTCTATGCTCTAAGTTTGCCGCTAAACGCTAACAAATATAATTCCCTTACATTTTTAAGTGGAATAATTTCCATCCCGTTGGCCACTTCAGCACCTTTTGGGCAGAAGACCCTTTTAAAACCGAGTCGCTCACACTCCTTGAGTCTTATGTCCATGTTCATCACCCTTCTCACCTCGCCGGTAAGCCCTATCTCACCGAAAAGACAGGTGTTATTCCCTAAATTTATATCCTTGTATCCTGATAGGATCGAGGCGGCAACAGCGAGGTCTATTGCTGTTTCATTGACCTTCATGCCTCCTGTTACATTCACATATATATCGCAGTCAAAAAACGATTTACCAACTATCTTCTCAAGGATTGCGATGATTATGAATAGTCTGTTTATGTCGTAACCAAGCGATATCCTCTTTGGGATGGAAAAGTTTGTTTTTGGGGTGATTGCCTGAACCTCGAGGATCAACGGCCTCGACCCCGTTATATAAGGAAAAAGCGCACTGCCGGCACCTATATCGCTTCGCTCAGATACGAAAAACTGTGATGGGTTTTCAACGCTTGTAAGCCCATGCTTTTGCATCTGAAATATGCCGACCTCATCAACAGGACCGAAACGGTTTTTGATCGCCCTCAATAACCTGTAAGGAAGCATCTTGTCGCCTTCAAAATAGAGCACTGTGTCAACCATGTGCTCAAGGACCTTAGGGCCTGCAATAACCCCTTCTTTTGTTACATGTCCGATAAAGATGTGTGCCGTATCGAGCTTTTTCATTTCCATTATCATCCTCGAAGATACATCCTTTATCTGGCCAACGCTTCCCGGGAGCATAGGAAGGCTTGTATTGTATGTGGACTGGATGGAATCGATAACGACAAGGCTGTATGTTTTTTCGCTAATCGCATGAAGTATGTCATCGAGACAGTTTGAGGTGAGTATGGAAAACGGTTTGGTCAAGTTTAACCTTTTTTTCCTTGAAGCGAGTTGTTTAATAGATTCCTCACCTGAGATATAAAGGACATTGTGCCCAAGTTCAACCATTCTTGATGCGATCTCAAAACAGAGCGTTGTTTTGCCTATACCGGGGTCACCGCCGAGCAAAATCGATGAGCCCGATACCAACCCACCGCCAAGCACCCTATCCATTTCGTCTATGCCCAATACAATTCTTTCCTCAGGGAACTCCTCATCGGATATGATGATGGGTTTTTCGTGTGATGGATTTTCCGTTTTGTCAATTTTGTATTCTCTTATCGTGTCCCAGCCCGAGCACCTTGGGCATTTTCCCATCCATTTTAACGTTTCGTATCCGCAGGCATCGCAAACAAAAACTGTTTTTTTCATCTGTGTTCGACCCCAAGATGCATCCTTAAGAATGCAAGTTGATATTTCATTGCCTTGAGGAGCCACTCGCGTGTTCTCGGCAGTTCACCAGGTGATACCTCGAGGGTGATCATTTCATCGTATCCGAGCCTCATCATGGTGCTTAAAAGCTTTACGATAGGCAATTCACCGCTCCCGAGAAATAAATGGCTTTTCGTATTGCCATAATCGCTTATGTGCATGTTTTTTAGTCTGCCTGTTTTAAAAACATTTAAAAATGCGGCGATTACATCGCCACCAAATGTTGCAAAATGTGTTGTGTCAAATGTGAAGTAAAGGTTTTTTTTGATGCCGAACTCAAGGAGGTCTTTATAGTCATTCAAGACATATGGCGCAAGCATCAAGCGCGCGCCTGACAGTGGCATATTTTCGATTGTAATAATGATATCTCCATTGTCGGTAAGTTTTTGAAAGTCCTGAATGCTGTTGAACCATTTTAAAAATTGGAGCTCAACATGAAACCATGACGGTGGGTGAAAATTTACCACCTTTGTATTTAATTGTTTTGCAATCTCGATGGTACGATATATGCAGTTGATTTTGCTGCCCCAATTCACCATCTTCATGAACGGTGCGTGAATAGTAAAAGCAGGAAGGATTTCAACGCACTCCTTTACAATATCGATATATCCCTTTTGATTGAAATGCGTATTGATTACAAGTTCGCAGCCGTCAAAACCTGCTTCCGCAGCGAGTTCAAAGATGTCCCTAATTTGCAGGTAGAATAGACATCCTGTGGAAAAAAGGATTTTCATAAAATCATGATCGACTCGTTATTGTCCGTAAGCACTTCGTATCGACCGTTTTTAAAGAGGACCGTATTCTCTATACCACATGCGCCCTTTTTGGGGAATACCATTTTCGGCTCTATAGCGATCACTGCCCCATCTTCGATGGGATAAGTATGGCTTGCCGCAATGAAAGGAAGCTCTGAAAGTTCAATACCGATGCCGTGTGCAAGGAATCGCACCTTGTGATGGCCGTATCCTAAGTATACATCTGCATAGCCGAGCCTTTCGGCAAGTTGTTTTGAGAATTCGAAAAGCTGTTTGCTCGTAAGACCTTCGAGGGCCTTGTCGAGAACACGATAATGTATTTCCCTGCATGCCTCGAAAGCGCTCAGATAAGGTTCGGGCATCGAACCGATAGCATACATCCTTGTCTGGTCAACCTGATAGCCGTGATAGCATATGCCGAAATCGATGAGGATCGGTTCGTTGCGTTTTATTTTTTTTAGGCTGGCACCTACCGGAAAGGCAGGCGAAAGACCAAGTCCACCCATCGGTGAATCTGATTGGCTTACGATACTGCCGGTGCGGCCGCTTATAACATGCCAGGTGTATGCCTCATAATTGAGAGAACGGACCCTCAAAAGGCCTTCGTGGCCGAGAGTTTTTGCATATGCCTCAAGTATACCTCCAACCTCTATTTCGGTCATATCCTCTTTGAGAAGTTCGGGGATCTTTTTATAAACCTTCTTTTGGATGGATGCCGCCTTTTTGATGATTTTCATCTCGAACTCAGATTTGACCTTTCTTATCTCTTTGGTCAGAGGGGAGACATTTATCAGCTCAGCGTCTTTTGTCACAATCTCCTTGAATTTAAGGACGTCGTTATATGGGATGACGTCAAGCTGAAGGCCGACCCTTTTGAATGGTTTTATATAGGCAGGTATATCTTTTATGGAACGCATGGAGATGATGTTATCTAATGGAGATTCCCTGCGTGCCCTTGACAACTCTCTTTTAACAAAGAGTATAGGTTTGCCTTCAATGGGAACGAAAAGGAGTGAATCCTGCATAGTCCCGGAAAGATAATAATAATCGATTTTGTAATGGAAGAAGGCCCCTTCAAGAGAGGCCTTTTCCATTAGATGTTTGAGCTTTGTTATCCGTGATTCAATTTCTTCTTTCGGCGTATACAACATATTGTTAACACATCTCTTTAAGAAGATTTGGATGATTATATCTGTAAATGCTTAGCTAACCCTCTAAGCCTTTTTATTTCGCAATACGCATTTTCAGCTTACTTATCTTTCCAGACAGGTTTTCTCTTTTCCATGAAGGCGCTGATACCCTCATTAGCATCTTCTGTATTCATACAACCGTCAAGATACAGGATTTCAGATGACTTAAGCGCTTCGGCAAAATCCACATTCAAACTTGCCTTGATTGCACGTTTTGTCCACATTGCCACAGGTCTGCTCTGCTTTAAGAAATCCGCGAGATATTTATCCACTGCCTCTTTGAAGCCCTCTACAGGTAAAACCACATTGACAAGCCCTATGGCCTCAGCCTCTTTGGCGCTTATCATCTTTCCTGTAAGCAAAAGTTCATATGTCTTTTTAAGTCCAATAATCTTGCTGAACCATGCCGCAGCCACTGGCGGAAATACGCCTACCGCTATCTCCGGCTGGCCTATCCTTGATTTTTCTGATGCGATGACGATGTCGCAGAAGGCCATTAATTCGCATCCACCGCCGAGAGACCTGCCGTTTACTACGGCTACGGTTGTTACGTCCATTTCGTGCATGAGTCTGAACATCCTGTGAAAGACCTCTATCATATCGTTCACTTTGTCTGGTGTGTGGTCTGCAACATCCACTCCATCACAGAACGCCTTTTCTCCTGCGTGGTCAAATATCAAAAGCTGTACGGTGGGGTCCTTTTTTACCTCAGCGAGTACTTCATTTATTTCTCTCATCATCAAAATGGTTAGCCAGTTTGATGGCGGTGTATTCAGTGTAATGCGTGCTGTTTTATCCTTTTTTTCATAAACAATGTATTTGTAAGCCATGATGGTCCTCCTAAAAAGGTTTTAGGGGTAAAGGTGTCAAGAGGTCAAGCGGAATGTCCAGAACCCTCGAAACCTTAGATCCCATACCCTAACTCTTTTAATAAAAAAAGGGGGGACAAGCCCCCCTTGGGTTTGTGTTATCCTTACTTCGCCTGTGGTTTGCCGAGAACTTCTGACATGAAAGCCTCGTTGACCAGTGCACCTTGAGCGATAAGCTGACGGTTCTTTATGAAGTCGATCGTATCCACGCCTGTTATCTTCTTGGTGTTGAATGCGCCGAAACCGAGGAATGCCTCGCCCATCATGTTTGTTGCCAGCCAGTATCTGTGGTCGTTCTTCATGGTATCCCAGAAGAATTTCTTTTTCTGTCTGATGCCGTCGATGGATTTCATCAAGCAGCCCGGAAAGAGGTTTGCAAATGTCCATACTACTTTGTCTATTTCTGCATCGAGAAGCGAGAAATCAACCTCGTTGTTTTTCTGTTTTTCCTGTACCCATGCACGTGCATCTTTGAATTCCTGACCTGTCTTGTTTTCGCCATAAACGATCTCGCCGTTTTTGATGAATGTATCAGTGATGATCTGGGGATTCCTTACCCATTCGCCTTTGTCGTTTTTAAGGACGGGGACTGCCTTTGAGATGAGGCCCTTCCACCACATCTTGTATGCTGACCACATCTCGCAGCTCACGCAGCTCCACATTGCATCTTCAATGCTGAAAAATGAGGGGAGGAAATCTGATGCACCGCCAACAGGTGCTGAACCATGACGTGGACCTGCCTGACCAAAAATGGCGAGGTCAGATGCAAATGTAAGGTCGCATGCAGTACCAATTTCCTGACCGCCGGCGACTCTCATGCCGTTTACGCGGCAAATAACCGGTTTTTTGCACATAAGGATGGAGTCCACCATGTTGTTAAAGAGTTCCATGTATGCGCCGTACTCTTCCGGTCTCATGCTGTAATACTCTGAATATTCTTTTGTGTTGCCGCCTGTGCAGAATGCATATGGACCTGTTGCTGTGAATACTGTTGCAACAACTTCACGGTCGGTTGAGGAATTCTCGAAACCTGCGATTACACCCTTTACCATTTCTGTGGTATAGCTGTTGTACTGAGCAGGGTTGTTCAGCCTTATCCATGCTACATAAAGGCCAGGTACTACATTGCCCTTGGGGTCTTTCAGGGGTTTCTTTTCATAGACTGTGCATGGCGCTTCAGTGCCCCACCACTGTGTACCGTGTCTTGAGTGATCCTTTAATCCGTGTTCTCTTGGCATCCATTCTAAACCCATATGTTCCTCCTAATAAAATTTTTGTTGTTGCTTAAAAATCTGGCTTTAAAGAAACCCTCTTTGCAGGGGATCCAGCCTTGTGAATCTCTTCAAATGTTGCTGCGATTGTGCTCATTGGTCTTACTTCTACGAATGGATCGATTACGATCTTTTTGCTCAATACCATATCAAGCACGATTGGGTAATATTCTGGCAAGCAGCCCCATGTTCCAATCACTTCTGCATCAAAAGCCATCAGTTTTGAGAACATATATTCGGTTTTTGCCATGCCAAATCCAACAAGAATAAGTTTTCCAACGAACGAGAGAAGGTCAAGGGCAAGTTCCTGACCCGGCTTCGTGCCTGTCACTTCAAAAATCTTCCAGCCTGCATTGTCGAGACCATTGGCCTTGCAATATGCCCTCCATTCGCCGACAACAGTTTTATTGTCTTTGTCCACTGTGCTGATTACTGCATCGCAACCATAATCCAGTGCCCTTTTCAATTTTTCAGGGTTTCTTGCAATGCCGATACAGGTTTTAGCACCAAGTGCCTTTACGGTCTGTGCCATATAGACACCCACGCCGCCGGTTGCACCTATGACGATTACATTGTCGCCGGGCTGCAGGTCAGCTCTTTTGCATGCCTGATACGGGGTTGTTACTGCATCTGCCACAACTGCAAGCTGCTCAAGGGCATAACCCTTTTTGTCTTTAACAAGGCACAGATCGATTGAAGGAACGACGATATGGCTTGCAAATCCGCCAAATACTCCGATTGAATTGCCTGGCATCTTCTGTGCAAGACATCTGTTGCCTCTGCCTGTTTTGCAGAGTATACATTTTCTACACGGCATAACGGCCGGAATAATAACCTCTTTGCCAACCCATGCAGGGTCACCGGCGATGACTGTGCCGGAAATCTCATGACCAAGTGCTAAAGGGGGTTTGCTTACCGTTGGGACGCCGTCATAAAAATATCCAAGGTCTGTATGACATACGCCACAACCGGCTACTTCAACAAGCACTTCACCTTCTTTGAGCTCTGGAACAGGTATTTCTACCAACTCCAATTTTCCAGGGGTTTTTTCTTTCGTTTCCCTGTTGAAGGTTGTAGGCTGAGTCATCTGCCATTGTTTAATTGTTTTTGGAACTTCACCCATTACTGCACCTCCTAATGTATTTGAAATTGAACAATCACCTCCTATTTCTTACGTCATTCCGTAACCGCCGTCTACAGGAAGTACCTGTCCTGTAATATAACGTGCGTCGTCTGATGCAAAAAATACAAAGGCTGGTGAAACGTCTTCCGGTTCTGCATATCTTCCAAGCAGAATCCTTCTTGTGTATATCTCTCTTAGCTTTTCGTCATTCTGAAGCGTAGATGTCATTTCAGTGGTTACAATACCAAGTGAAATAACATTGGCAGTTACATTATATTTTGCGAGTTCTCTCGCAGCGGATTTTGTCAGTGTTACTACACCTCCCTTTGCAGCTGCGTAATTTATCTGGCCTATTGTGCCAACCATGCCTGCAACAGAGGTTACATTGACGATTCTTCCATAGTTCTGCTGCATAAAATATTTTGAGGCTGCTTTGATACAAAGCCAAGGGCCTCTCATCTGTACATTGACGACCTCATCCCAGGTTTCTACACTAAGTTTGTGGAGCATACCAGGTTTTGAAATGCCTGCGTTGTTTACAAGTATATGGATTGAGCCGAAGGCTTCAACGCAGGTATCGATGATTCTCTGTGCGTCCGCCTCTTGTCCTACATCACCCTTCACTGCAACTGCCTTACGACCCATCGCGGTAATCATGGCTACCACTTCGTCGGCTGCCTTCTGGTTGCCGGCATAGTTAACTACAACGTTAGCTCCCTCTTTTGCAAATTCCAAGCTTATAGCCCTGCCGACGCCCCTTCCGCCGCCTGTGACTACGGCATTTTTGCCCTCTAATTTCATAATAGCCTCTCCTTAAAGATTTTTGTTTGTGAAAAATTTAGTAAAGTAAATTTTATATGTTTATAGGAGGTTATGTCAAGACAAAAAGACATTTTGAATGAGATAAAAGTGATTTTGAAGTGGAAAAAATCGTTAAGATTGGTACGGCTAAGAATACAAATATGCTATTATGCAAAAATATGTTATTTTACCGATGCTGAGGCATTTATAAAGAAATTGAGGTCATTGATGTTTAAAGCGCCAGCGGTGTTACTATCGTGGATTGGCCGGCAAGGCACACATGCAGTTGCTGCGATTGTCGTTATAAGTATCTTTGTTCCTTCGCTCGGCAAGTTTTTTAAACCGCATGTCACAGAGGCGGTTTTTGTTTTGCTCTGCATCGCTTTTCTGCGGATGGATACAGTCATTTTGAAGGCTTATCTGAAACGCCCTGCAATTATTATTGTTGCTACAGTATGGACATCACTTGTTGTTCCTTTTTTGTTTGGTGTAGGCTGCCATGTGCTCAATCTTAGGGTTCAGTCACCGGATATATTTACTGGGATCATGTTGCAGGCAATCGCTTCTCCGATGATGGCGACACCGGCTATAGCGATCCTAATGGGATTCGATGCCACACTTATTCTTATTACTATGGTGCTGAGTACGGTTATTATACCGTTTACAGCACCATTATTTGTCTATGTTTTTATTGGCTCCACGTTAGCGCTTTCTCCATTTGCACTTGGCGTCAAGTTGTTTATAATCATTGCCGGTTCAGCAGCTGTAGGTATGATTCTAAGACGGATTTTAGGGCTTGAGATAATTCGAAGACAGAAGGAGAGGATAGATGGTTTCAATATTATTATACTTTTTGTATTTGTTGCAGCTATAATGGAGGGCATCGCCGTTCGTTTTCTCGCAATGCCAAAGGTTGCAATCGGTCTTACGCTGATTGCCGTGGTAATCTTTGTTGCAATCTTTTGTATAACTGCGCTTATCTTTGCTCTGATCGACAGAAAAAACGCTTATGCGCTTGGATTTATGGCATCACAGCGGAATATGGGGCTGATGCTGGCTGCAACCGCAGGAGCTTTGCCCGATATTGTCTGGCTATATTTTGCAATTTCACAATTTCCAATCTATCTATCGCCTAAGATATTCCAATGGGCATTAAAGCGCACACTTATCAAGGCATAGTAATAGTTACGAATAGTTAAGAAAGAGGAGTCGTGTTTAGAGGGAAGAACCTTTTTCCGAGAATACTCGTTTTTCCGAGAATCGTCTTGAGGTATTCAAGCATTAGTTCCTGTAATATCTGTTCTTTTGGTATATTGGTATGTGTAGTATCCTGTTCAGCTTTTTGTCTACTGATTTTTCCAGATTCAACGGCAGACAATATCTGCTGTTGCTGCAAAACAGCATATTTTTTATTCAAATCGTTAATAGGTAGACCTGCAAGCCATTGGTAAACGGATATCAACTGCTCAGGCGCCGGCATATGTGGTGATTCGAGGCTTACGCTGCAATCCCTTGAAACACGCTTCATACCAGCTATAATATGCGTTGGTTTGACAAAGTTTAATCCTATCCAACCTGCTCGTAGCCATTGAAAAACACCGGTTTTGACCTTACCAGGTAAATCCTGGGATTCTATGTTGACCGCAACAGAAAAGAAGTCATAAATATAGGTTTTTGCCCATCCGAGACCTGTTTTTGCAGTGCCTTGTTCTCCTGAATAGTAGTATGTCCAATCTTTGTCATTGCCGAGGATAATGCCTTTTTTTCCGACTTCGGATTGTTTTATCTGTTTCGATATAGAGATAAGCACCTGTCGACCCCTATGATTGAGTTGGATAAGTGTACGTTTTAACTCGTATTCATGATATACGCCTGTATTGAGGTCGGGTGTGTCGGATTCATTTTGGATGCCGTGGATGATAACCGGGGTTTCACCTGAAGATATTTGTTTCCATGTACCAGGAAGTTTATGAGGCTGATTTTTGGCAGGAGACCAAATAGAATATCGCAAAGATGAAGGCCTTGTTATTACAGGTGGTATTTGTGCATTATAAGAATATTCAGCGAATCTTTTAAAATCGATTTTTGTTTCAAATTCGTAATATGCGCCTGTACTGTCATGGTATTTGGGCAGTATATATTCCCTATCTTTTTTGGGGTTCATCACGTAATCCAAAACTACGGCAATAGCTTGTTCGTCGAAGCCGATGCGGGGGTCTATGCAAAACCTTACAAGCCTCATCACAGCATCATTTACCGGATTAGTGGCATCGATGGAAGAAAGTGCTGAGACAGGTTGCTGTAAAAGTATTGAAAATGATACCAAAATCAGAACGAAGCGCACAACATAACTGAAATATCGGTGTTTTTTTCTAAAAGGGTTCTTGAATATGATATTCATTACAATGGGTGAAATAATACGATAGACAGCTTTTTGTGTCAATTCAAATAATCGAACAATTATCAGTTATAGAATTTTCTTCAAAAACTTTTCAAGCAAGACATGAAAATTTTGTATTTACCTTAAAATTATTGCCTGCCCTGCTCCTTTTTATAAAATCAAGGATTGTTTTTGTATACTCAGAGGGGCGCTGTTCGTAAGTGTTGTGTCCGCATCTTGGAAATACGGCAAGCTCACCCCTTGGAAGATGCCTGTAAAATGCGACGGATTGCTCGACATCAAAGATTGAACTTCGGTCAGGATACAATACAAGCACCGGGCAGATAACCTTATGCAGGATTGGACGCAGGTCAAAATACTCAGTGCCGTATGCACCTCCATAACTGGAAAACTGATTGTAAAAGGCCTCCGCATTTTCTCCATGCCACTCGATCATCTTCGCCTGAAGTCCTGGCTCAAGCAGTCTAAATTCATTGACGAGTCTTAGAATATTGAGCTCTGTCATAGGAACTTCGCTGTAGCATTGTGTGCTGGCTGTGGTCAGTGTTTTAACCTCCAAGGGATATTTCACCGCATAATCTACACCGATGACACCGCCTTCGCATTGACCTACCAGATGACATGTTTCAATGCCGAGATGTTCCTTGACAGTCCTCAATTCTTCAACGCTGTCGGGGCGATAACTGTCGCTTACATAAAAATCCATAAAATTATCACCAGGTTCTGAACGACCATAACCCCTACGGTCAAACATTACCACCTTAAAACCCTCATCCACAAAACTGGGGTATATGTCCTTCCATATCTTCATACAACCAAAGCCGTGGTGCATGAAAAATATCGCTTCGCCTTCCCCATAAGCCTCATAATAGATTCTATAATTTTTTGTTTTTATGAATGGCATTGGCTACCTGTTTTTTTTGGCAATATTATTGCATAATAAATGTCAATTGGAAATCCATTTTTGTAAAAGAACAAGATTCACATGCATAGAACCCTTGACAAAAGATATGAACAAGTTGAAAAATATAAAACAGCAGGAATCAAATGGACAAAATAAAAAAGGTCATTATTACGGCTATAATCGCGATCCTTGTGATTATAATCGGGTTTGGGGTCTTCGTTAAAATTTATCTGTCAGGGGAAAAGTTGAAGGCATTTATTGTGCCACGCATCGAAGAAGCCACAGGCAGAAAGGTTACGCTAAAGGATATAAATCTGTCTATTTTTAAGGGTGTTGTTGTATCGGATCTGAAGGTCATGGATTTCGATGGCGGCGGAGTTTTTTTAAAGGCTGACAAATTTATCCTCGTTTATGAACCTCTTGCGCTTTTAGGAAAACGTTTTGCTATAAGCAGGATTGAAATCGTCTCACCTTCCGTTGATATAAAAAGGAATGAAAGTGGTATATACAATATTACTGAAGGCAAACCAAAAGATATCAAAACAAAAGAGGCCGAGCGTCGGGATGTCCGTGAAAAGCCTACGAAAAAGGATTTGCCGGTTTCAATAGTAGCCGACAAGATACTTATAAAATCAGCAAGGATAACATTTGTCGACGATAAGAAAGAGTTGCCACAGATTTCATTGATATTAGATGCAGATTTTAGATGTTCACTGGGGAACAACCTCTCTTTAGCTTTGGAAAGCGGTAACATCAAGCTAAATGAATTGAAAAGCACTTTCAATAAATTGAATATAAACGCCTCTGGTGTGATTGATATAGACAAGAAACATATTAAACCTAAACTTCAGGTGACAGCAGGAAAGAATGCATTCGAAGTCGATGGTATTATTGCTGATTATATGGTACTACCATCGGCGCAGATAAATGTGAATGCGCGTGAAATGGACATCAACGAACTCATCGCAGCAGCAGGGAAAGGCAAAACACAAGCTACAAAGACAAAAGACGAAAAACCAGAACCATCTAAAAAGAAACATGTAAAAACAAACAAGAAAACTAATCATGCAGCCCCAAAACATGTTGATGTGCCGAAGTTTACGGCCTCTGGGCAGATTAAAGTGGACAGCGCCACATATGAAAAATATATCATCAAAAACTTCAGAACAACTTACCGATATAGCGATGGCAAGGTGAACATTGAACCTTTTGCTTTTTCTTTTGGTGGCGGCGATGCCCTAAAAACAGAGGGCAAAGCTAACGGTAATATGTATTTTAACTATGGCGATACATCGGTTATTAAAAAAAGTCTTGTATGTAATGCGAAGATGCAATTAGGTAAGGGCAGTATCAGTAGGTCGAAAACGTTTGATGCGATTGCCCTGCTTACAGGCATAGATGAACTTAAGACGCCGGGATTCGACAACGGTACGTTCGACTTTGATGTGAGGCAACAAATTGTAAATGTGGATGGTTTCGTAAGTTCGAACTTGATGAAATTTTCTCCGAAAGGCACTGTTGGGTTTGATAAGAGACTCAATATAAATGCAGAGCTCAGGCTTACACCTCAGTTGTCAGGAAGGCTTTCTCGCAGAATTCCTGGTATTTCACTTCTGAAAGGCGATGACGGATGGATTACCCTTCCTTTTTTAATATCAGGGATGGTTGAAAATCCAAACGTAGGACTTGACCAGAAGTTGCTCGGAGGTCGTTTAAAAGACGGCACTAAAGGCATGTTACAAAATCTCATTGGGCCTCGAAAAACAGATAAAAAAAATATTCCAGAAAAATCAGGTTCGAGGGGCTTGTTTGATCAACTGCTCGGACGCTGATAACACCGTATTGATTATTTTTCTTGATAAAAGTGTTTTTATTGCTCTATAATTTCATCAAATGGACCTGATCAAGGCAATACATGAAAGACGAAGCGTAAGGAAGTTCAAAAAGGACAATATACCTGACGAAATAATAACGGAAATTCTCGATGCGGCAAGGTGGTCTCCCTCCTGGGCAAATACCCAGGTTTGCAGATATATCGTAGTTAAAGACCAGACCATAAAGGAAAAACTATCAGATACCCTTTCACCGAACAATCCGGCGAGAAACGGGATTATCGAAGCCCCTGTTGTTATTTGCCTCTTCGCAAAAAGGGGTGTTTCAGGATTTTATAAAGGTACAGCATCGACAAACAAAGGGGATTGGTTCATGTTCGATGCAGGTATTGCGATGGAGCACATTGTGCTTGCTGCATGGAATTTTGGCCTTGGCACAGTTCATGTGGGGATGTTCGATGCAGATAAGGCGCAGGCTTTTTTAAGCATTCCTTCAGAATTCAGTATTGTTGAAATGACCCCTCTGGGCTATTTTGATGACGTGCCGAAAGCAACTCCAAGAAAACACTTACAAGAACTCACCTTTCTCGATAAATTTGGTAACCCGTATATAACCCAATAGAGTTACAGCCTGATAGGATAAGATGTTGGCGGTAAGAGGCTGTAGACGACAAGCAAAATGGGCTATACGCTATGGGCTGAACAATAGGCAGATCATAGATAGAAGAAATTGAGGCTTGTTTGTAATTTGATGTTTATGATTTGTTCTCTTATCGTTTAAAGATACCTATTCGTCCTGATAAACGGCGATACAGTTTTTACCGAGTTTTTTTGCCTTGTATAAAGTGTTAATAGCCTTAGAAAGCAGTGTCACCATATCCATGGTGCCGTCAATCTGTATTATGCCCATGCTTAAGTTCATATTGTACTTTTCATATTCTATGGTGAATTTATGCTGATTTACCGTACGCTGTAACCTCTCGGCAGCCAGTCTTGCCTCGGCCATGCTTATACCTTTAAAGAGTATGGCAAATTCATCGCCGCCGAATCTATATACTGTGTCGCCTCCGCGCAAGGCGTTTTTCAATATCTTTCCGGTTGAAATCAACAGCTCATCGCCTAAGGTATGTCCTAACTTTGCATTGATATCCCCAAAACCATCAATATCCAAAAATAAAAGTGCGCTTAATCCTCCTCTTTTTCGTCCTTGTTTTGCCAGCTCTATTGTCTGGCGCAGGGCTTCTTCCATAGAATGTCTGTTTGGCAAGCCTGTAAGGGGATCATAATTTGAAATGTAAAGGAGCTTTCTCTCGTTTTTCTTCAGCTCTGTCAAGTCTTGGCAAAATACAATCGATTCCCCTGAACTCAATTTTACAGGATAAAAATCTACTATCTTCTGAGTCCCATCTTTGCATGTGACTGTAAGCACACATGGTTTTCTTTTGCCTGTATCTGGTTCCTCCATGTCCTTAATCCAGCTTCCTATTATTTCGTGCCTGTATTCAGTCTCAGGAAATGCCTTCCTGAACCATGTTTTCCCGTCCGATATCTCATCGAGGTTATAGCCGAACAATTCAACAAAGATCGGATTTACATACCGCAGAATGCCTTTTTTATTCACAAGCATAATGCCAAAAGGTGCGTTCTCAGAAAGTGTCTGAAACTTTTCTTTCTCATTGAGGATTTCTTGTTCTATCTGTTTTCTCTCTGTTATGTCTCTTATTATTGCTATTGAATGACATTTTTCCTTTGTCTGGATGGCTGTAACGGAAATTTCTATTGGAAATATAGTGCCGTCTGTTCTTTTTGCTGTATCTTCTATAATGTTGCCCGAAACGCTGCACTGGCATGTTTCTTTGTAGTGTTTTATTTCGCTTTCAAAGATTTCCTTTATTTGATACGAAGGTATAAAATCCCAGAGCGTTTTGCCGACAGCATCTCTACCTTCAAGGAGAAACATCTTTTCTGCAGCTTCATTCCAAAAATTTATCATGCCCATTTCGTCAACCATTACAATTGCATCCTGGGCAAGCATCGTAAGCACCTTAAATGTCTCTTCGCTTATGCGCAAGTCTTCTTCTGTGAGTTTCCAATCGGTAATATCCTCCTGTATGCAAATGAAATGTGCCGCCTTGTCTCTTGTTTGCCGTTTTACCGGAAAGACCGATACGGATGCCCAGTAACATTCGCCATTTTTCTTTTTGTTGATGATTCTTCCTCGCCATTCTTTACCTTTTGTAAAACAGCTCCAGAAATTGTCGTATGTCTTTGAATCAACATCATCGGCTTTAAGAATGGCAAGTGTCTTGCCGATTACCTCTTCTTTTGAATAGCCGGTAACTTCAATAAACTTTGGGTTAATGTATTCAATGATGCCAGAGGAATTCGTTATTATGATAATATCGGGGCTATATTCAACGGCAAGACGAAGTTCTGTCATGTGTTCATCCTGCTGTGCAAATTGCTTTTTAAAAGAGATTACCTCTGAACATCTTTTTATTGCGTTAATTAATCTATTATTGTCCAATGGTTTGAGGATATAATAATTTATGTCCACATTAAAGGAGTCTGCCAAGAAATTAAAATCATTTCGTGCCAATGTCATTATAACGGGCAGATCATCCTGCATTGCTTTTAACTTTCGCACCATTTCGATGCCATTTGTATAAGGCAAGGTTATGTTTGTCACGACTATTTCAGGCTTATGTTCCTTAAAAAGCGCAAGTCCCTCATTCCCGTCCTTGGCAAGGTAGAGTTTATTGATGTATTTACCGACTGTTTCTGAAAATTTTGTCCTTGCTATGTTTTCATTCTCAACATAGAGCACTGAAACATCGAACCTTTTTTGGATATTGTTATCCATCTATTACCTCTTGTTTGTTTACTGTAAAACAAATTTAATTCTACATAATTTTCGGATAAAAAGTTATAATATAATAATATATCACATCAATAAAGAAAATTTTAAATCTGGATAATTTTAAATTCTGCGAAATTGTTAAATTGCTTTGGGAGACCCATAATATTGTAATGGTCGAGATGGTTATTGACCGTTGTTGAACTTAAATATGTATTGTTCATTGGTAAATTGCTATGAAGTTAAATAGATAGGCACACTACTTTTTGAACAGAGAGAAGAGAATAGTTATTATAATGCTTATGATTATGCTTGTGGTTATAGGGAAATAGAAGCTGAAGTTTTCGCGCTTTATCGAGATATCGCCTGGCAGCCTCCCGATATAGGGAATTTTATCGCCGAACATGAAGCCAAGCCCGACAATAATCATGACAATACCGAAAATGATAAATAGTTTACCTATCGCTGGCATTATGTTTTCTCATACCTTTCTTTCTCGCTCAATATACATCCGCAATACTGTTGTCTGTACATATTGATGACCTTTGATTCCTCAACACCTTCTTTCCATCCCTTTCTAAAATCCTCATACAGAAAATCTATGCCGTATTTGCCGGAAAGTTCTTCGCCTATTGACTTAATATCGTCATGACGCTGATATTTGCTGTAGAGAAGTGTTGTGGTAACCGCATCAAAGCCCTCGGCCGCACCCTTATGAAAGACCTTGTCAAGCCTTGTCCTGTAACAGAAAAGGCACCTGTCCTTCCCGTATTCGAGGATACCCTTCAAAAATGCCTCAAGGTCGTAGCCTCTATCAACCGCGAGTGGAAGAAGCGATATTTTTGAGTAATTTTCAAGGGTTTTCAGTCTTTTGAGAAATTCGGTGTATGGGTGGATATTTGGATTGTAAAAATAGCCCGAGACAAAAGCGCCGTCCGCCCTCAGTTTTTTTAGTGTATATATGCTGCAGGGGGCGCAGCATATGTGCAGAAGTATCTTTTTTGCGCCCCCTTCCATATAACACCCTATTTTTTGTCTTTTATCGCCGCCCTTGCTGCGGCAAGTTTTGCCACTGTAACCCTATAGGGCGAGCAGCTTACATAGTCAAGGCCAATCCTGTGACAGAACTCCACTGAATTCGGCTCACCGCCATGCTCACCGCAAATGCCGACTTTAAGATTTTTCCGCGTCTTACGACCAAGCTCAACGCCGATCTTCATAAGTTTTCCTACGCCTTCCTCGTCGATCCTCTGGAACGGGTCATATGGCAAAATATTGTTATCGATGTAGTATCGTAAGAATTTCACCGCATCGTCCCTGCTCATGCCCATTGCGGTCTGGGTAAGGTCATTGGTACCGAAGGAGAAAAATTCAGCGGTTTTTGCAATCTCATCGGCAGTGATGGCAGCCCTCGGTATCTCTATCATGGTGCCTATCATATAATCTATCTGAACACCGGACTTTATCATTACCTCTTTCGCTACCCTTTCGACAACCTCCTTTTGCAACTCGAGTTCGCTTACAAAACCGACGAGCGGTATCATTACCTCGGGTTTAACGTTGATGCCTGACTTTTTTACCTCACATGCCGCCTCGAAAATAGCCCTTGCCTGCATCTCTGTAATCTCCGGATATACAATCCCAAGCCTGCATCCTCTATGCCCAAGCATAGGGTTTGCCTCATGCAAACTCTGTATCTTTGCAACAAGTGTGTCGTAAGGCGTGCCGCTTTTTTTCGCCAGTGTCTTTATCTCTTTTTCCGTATGTGGCAGAAACTCATGCAGCGGCGGGTCAAGTGTCCTGATGGTGACGGGACGACCGTTCATAACCTTGAACAGGCCTATAAAGTCCTTCTTCTGCATGGGTAGGATCTTGTTGAGCGCCTTTTTCCTTCCTTCAAGGCTGTCTGCCACTATCATCTCCCTGACTGCATCGATACGCTCACCTTCAAAGAACATATGTTCTGTTCTACAAAGGCCTATACCTTCAGCCCCGAATGCGACGGCAATCTCAGCCTGCTTTGGCTCATCGGCATTTGTTCTTATGCCGAGCCTCCTTACGCTGTCTGCCCACTTCATGAGCAGCTCAAAATCTTTATATATAGGCGAATCCTTTGGCTTCAATGTCTTATCAACAAGCACCCTCAGTATCTCGGAAGGTATCGTCTTTATCTGTCCCGCAAACACCTCACCTGTTGTGCCGTCGATGGATATATAATCGCCTTCCTTGATCGTCTTTCCCTTGACTTTGATCGTCTTCTTTTTGTAATCGATATCGAGTTCACCGCATCCAGCAACACAGACCTTCCCCATCTGCCTTGCAACAAGCGCAGCATGACTTGATACGCCACCTGTGGATGTGAGTATGCCCTGTGCGGCGTTCATGCCACGGAGGTCTTCAGGTGATGTCTCAATTCTCACGAGGATGACCTGTTCACCGCGTGCTGCCCATGCCTCGGCGTCCTGTGCATTGAACACGACCTTACCGGTTGCGGCACCAGGACCGGCGTTTAATCCTTTAGCGACCATATTACCTGCTTTCAGTGATTTTTCTTTATCTTTCGGGTCAAATATGGGTCTCATTAACTGGTTCAACTGATCCGGCTTTACCCGCATCAGCGCCTCTTCTTTTGTAATCAAGCCTTCTTTGACCATGTCAATTGCGATCTTGAATTCTGCAAACGCTGTCCTCTTGCCATTCCTTGTCTGCAGCATCCATAGCTTCCCTCTTTGAATGGTAAACTCAATGTCTTGCATCTCACGATAGTTCTTTTCGAGTTTTTCCCTGATTTCCAAGAGTTGTTTATATATCTCGGGCATTACCTCTTCGAGTGACTTTACGGACTTGTCCGTTTTCTGTTTTTTATTTATCGGAAGCGGTGTACGGATACCTGCTACAACGTCTTCACCCTGTGCATTGAGGAGGTATTCGCCATAGAATGCATTCTCCCCTGTCGCAGGATTTCTCGTAAACGCCACACCCGTGCCTGAGCCCTCGCCCATATTGCCGAATACCATACACTGCACGTTCACTGCTGTACCCCAGGTATCTGGAATGTTGTTCAGCTCCCTGTATGCGATTGCCCTCTCGGTATTCCACGATTTAAAAACTGCACCAATTGCTCCCCATAGCTGTTCCCAGGGGTCTTCCGGAAAATTTACCTTTAGTCTTGTTTTTATAAGCTTTTTGAAATGATTCACAAGGTCTTTCAAGTCATCTACAGTCAATTCTGTATCGAATTCAACCTTCATTTCCTTTTTCTTCGCTTCTATGATCTCTTCAAAGGGGTCGCGCTCATCCTTGCCCTCTGGCTTAAGCCCAAGAACGACATCGCCATACATCTGGACAAACCTTCTGTAACAGTCATATGCAAAGCGTTCATTGCCTGTGAGTGTGGCAAGACCATTTACCGTTTTGTCATTCAAGCCGAGGTTCAGTACCGTGTCCATCATACCTGGCATACTGACCCTTGCGCCAGAACGGACTGAGAAGAGCAGTGGATTTTTCTGGTCGCCAAAACCCATACCCATAACCTTTTCGACCTTCTTCATATTTTCGATTACCTGCTCTCTAAGCCCTTCAGGAAAGGTCATGTTGTTCTGGTAAAAGTATACACACGCTTCAGTTGTTATGGTAAAACCCGGAGGAACCGGTATGCCAAGGTTTACCATATCAGCAAGGCCAGCACCCTTTCCGCCGACGAGGTTTCTTAATTTCTCACCTGCCTCCGCTTTCTTACCGCCAAAGAAATACACCCATTTTGTCTTTGCCATCTGTCCCTCCTCACTCTATTCTGATTTTTGAAAAATCTCCATATGTCAAAAACATATCTTTTATGTTCTTCAGAAGTGCAAGTCTGTTGTTTTTAATTGCCTCATCCTTGTCCATAACGAATACCTTATCAAAATAGTTGTCTATGGATTCTTTGAAACCAACAAGGATCGTTAGCGCACTGTCGTATTTACGCCCGTCGATGAACGAAAAAAACTCATCTTTCTTAGATTCATATAGGGCAAAGAGTATCTTTTCTTCGTCCTCTTTCAGAAGTGTGGTATCGATCTTTATGTCTTTGTCGAGAGTCTTTGTGATATTGTATGCACGCTTAAAGCCAATCATCAGTTTTTTGAAGTCCTCGATGGATTTTTGTGTCTCAAGCGTAACGAGTCTCAGATAGCCATCATAGATATCCCTCGAAACAAACGGCAAAACGCTCTCGACAAATTCCTGATTATGGCCTTCGTCTATCATAGCGAATTTAAAACGGGCGGTGAGAAAATCGAGAAAGGCATCCCTGGTTTCTTCAAAGGTCATCCTTTTTTGTATCTCTTCGCCGCTTTCGTATGCAATTCGTATGAGCTCGTCCATTGAAAAATGAAGTTTTTTATCAATGGCGATTTTGATGATCCCAAGTGTTTGCCTTCTTAAAGCAAAAGGGTCGAGGTTTCCTGTTGGCGTAATTCCAACAGAAAAAAATGAGATAATCGAATCGATCTTATCGGAGATACTTACAATCGCACCTAACATCGATTTTGGAAGTACCCCGTTTCCACCGCTCGGCAGATAATGTTCTTCAATGGCGTACGCCACTTCATTATCCTCGCCGTTATGCAGCGCATAAATCCTTCCCATTGTGCCCTGAAGTTCCGGAAACTCGCCAACCATATGGGTTAGCAGGTCAACCTTCATCATCCTTACAGTGTTTTCTGTGCGTTTTGCATCATCAAAATGCAGCACGTCTGAGAGATAGTGGGCTATCTTTAAGACCCTAACCATCTTTTGCTTCAATGACCCGAGCTTGACATGAAAAACGATTGAAGAAAGCCTATCATACAGATCGGAGAGCCTTATCTTTTTGTCCTCTTCAAAGAAAAAACGCGCATCGGCAAGCCTTGCCCTTAAGACCTTTTCGTTTCCTCTTACAACGTTTTTGTCGTCCGCAGGTATCGTGTTTGCAAAGCATATAAAGTAAGGCAGGAGATTTCCGTTTTTATCCTCTACAGGTATATAGCGCTGATGGCTTTTCATTACATTTACAAGTACCTCTTTTGGTATTTCGAGAAATGTTTCTTCGAAAACACCGAGTAAAGGGTAGGGGCACTCTGTAATATACAATATCTCTTTAATAAGGTCATTGTCCCGTATTGCCCTGCCGCCTGTCTTTTCTTCGATTGCGTTTATACCCTTAAGGATGATGTCCATTCTCTCCTGTTCGTTTACAATGATGTGATTTTCTCTGAGTGTGCCGATATACTGGGAAGGGTTTTTAATAATCAATTGCCCATTTGAAAGGAATCTATGCCCATATGAAACGTTACCGCTTTTTACATCAGCAATCGTGAAAACGATCGGGGTTTCGTCTAATAGAGCGAGTATCCACTGGATGGGTCTTGCATATTCGAAACTCTCATCTCCCCACCTCATCCTTTTTTGGAAAGGAATCTTTGAAATCACATCCTGTAGTAGAACTGGAAGTAGCTCTTCAGTAGCCTTTCCTCTATCTACCTTTTCAACCGTGACAAACTCGATCCCGTCCTTTACACCCTTTTTGAGTTCACTTACCTCAACCCCCTGGGATTTTGCGAATCCCGTCGCAGCCTTTGTAGGATTTCCAGATGCATCAAACGCCCTGTTGTATGGTGGGCCGAATTTAATTGTAACACTTTCTTCCTGTTTATCCGCTGTGTTGTAAACAAAAATAGCCGTCCTTCTTGGCGTTGATTGAATTTCAATGTCACGGTAACTGATTCTCAGATTACCAAACCCATCCTGTAATAATTTAAGAAGACCTTCCTTTGCCGGTTCGATAAAACGCGCCGGAATCTCTTCTGTTCCGATTTCAACTAAAAGTGTTTTCAACGAATCTACCTCATAAATTGTTCTATGTTTAATGTTCAATGTTCAAAGTACAAAAAAGTATATATCAAGACTGCTGTTTTAAAAGGGGAAATCCCATTTCTTCCCGTTTTTTTACATAGAGTTCAGCACACATCTTTGCGAGGTTTCTAACACGTCCTATATAGTTTGCACGTTCTGTGACGCTTATAGCGCCTCTTGCGTCAAGCAGGTTAAAAACATGCGAGCATTTCAGGCAATAGTCATAAGAAGGGAAGATAAGACCTCTGTCTTTGGCGAGTTTTTCACCCTCACGTTCATACATATCAAAAAGTTGTCTCAGCATGTTAGGGTCGGACTCTTCAAAATTATATGTGGAAAATTCCCTTTCAGGTTCAAGAAAAACATCCCCGTAAAGAACGTGTTCATTCCATTTTATATTGTAAACATTGTCGATGTCCTGAAGATACATCGCTATCCTTTCAATGCCGTAGGTGATTTCGACGCTGATCGGAGAAAGGTTTATCCCCCCAACCTGTTGAAAGTATGTAAACTGGGTAATCTCCATACCGTCGAGCCATACCTCCCAGCCAAGCCCCCATGCACCAAGTGTTGGGGATTCCCAATCATCCTCGACGAATCTGATGTCGTGGTAAGATGTATCTATGCCAAAGCTTCTCAGGCTGTCTATGTAGATTTCCTGAATATCCTTGGGTGATGGCTTCATGATGACCTGGAACTGATAATAGTGCTGAAGACGGTTTGGATTCTCGCCGTACCTTCCGTCAGTCGGTCTTCTCGATGGCTGAACGTATGCGGTATTCCAAGGCTCAGGACCCAAAGACCTCAAAAAAGTAGCGGGATGAAACGTACCTGCGCCGACTTCCATATCGTATGGTTGTTGAACTATACAACCTTTGGCTGCCCAAAACTGCTGTAATGCAAATATAAGGTCTTGAAAATACATATCATTATCTCCTGTTTCTGTATAACATAAAATAATGCCTTTTTCTATTGATTTTACTATATACAACCGATGTGGTTTTCAATTTCAACAACAATCATGAATAAGAACAGCTGTTCATGATCGACCTAATGTTTGAAAACAAAGCTTTTCAAGAGTCTATACGACCTCAGCTCCACATCGAGGTGGTACGACATGAAACCTTCCATAATATCCTGTATTTGTCTCTCGAAAAATCCGTAGCTCTTCTGTTCCTCTATGGACAATATGTCCTTGTCCATCACTCTGTCCGTTATCCGATAATCTTCAATTATTTTCCCTTTACAAAACGACAAAACCGTTTCGATCACACCTTCCTTATAGGTTTTATGCGGCAGCGCAGAAGAACAAACCCTGCACAAAACCCCGCCCCTTTCACTTGAAAAATGTACCTTTTCTTCCGCATCCATTTTGTTTCCGCAATAAACGCATTCGGTGAGGTTTGGCATAAAACCAAGAGTTTCCAGTATTTTCATGTGGTTATAAACAATATCCGTATAGCTAAACTCCGCTCGCTTGAGTGTTTTCAAGATATCTTTCAGCAAATAAAAGAGGTTGTCGTGTCTTTCTCTTTCTTTTGTAAGCCTGTCCACCAGCTCAGTAAAAAAACCTGCCGTACACACCTTTTTGATGTTCTCTTCAATACCATGATTTGTTTCAAGTATGTCTGCATTCTCCAGGCGTACCATGCCCTTTCCGGTCTTTTCGAAATATTCCACATTTATATGATTGAATAGTTCGAGTGTATTCATGAATCGCTTCTGGCTCTTGCTCCCGCCTTTAGCAATAGCGGCAATCTTACCCGATTTGTGCGTAAAGAGCCTTATGATTTTGTCCGATTCTCCAAATGCCCTTTTAAAGAGCACTATTGCCTCATCTTTGTATAGCGGCATTTCTTTGAGACCTTTTTTTAACGCTCGATTATTTCTTTCCCTTTTTCCGGCTTAAATATAAATCTCGAATCATCTATGGGTCGATTCATTTTTATTGAAGAAAATTCGATTGTATTTATATTTCCGGTGAATTCATAGAGTTGTATCTTTCTGACCAAGTTTTGGTTATCTATCCAGATCCTTGCAGATTTGACTGTGGTATCTTTTTTGGGCGAAAGCTCCAGTATTTCGTAATCCCCTGTTTTGCTGTGCTCCTTTAAAGTAAATATCTCGTCGAGTTTTGCAATATCTTCAATCAGATCGAGGAAGGTACCGCTCGTTTTTTCTTTGTTAACCTTGTCCTTGATTATAAAGGTTTTTTCTTCTTCGCCCTGCCATATAAAACGTCCATCGTAAAGAAAATATTTTATTTTAGGTGTATTGTAACGCCACAGAAAACCCTTCTGCCTTTTGTAATAGAATTCTCCGCCAAACTCTCTTTCTCTTCTGAGGCTTGAAATGAATATTGTCTGATGGAATCGTGCCTCCAGGGTGCTAATGTGCACATAGGTCTTTTTAAGCGAATCGAAGGGGGAAGTTTCCGCGCTGATGGCTGATGGCTGATAGTTGATAGCTGATAGAAACACCACAAAAAAACCAATTTTCAAAACTCGCAGGATCGACGACAAACCCTTTGTGGTCTGTGTTCCCTTGAATGCTTGAACCCCTGAACCCCTGAACCCTCTTTCATCAATGTTCTCTAAACATTTTTTATCGCCCACGACCTATCACCTTTTACCCGTCTTTTGCTTTCACTGCCTTTTTAATACTTCTCTCGGCTTTACGCCGTCTGATGGCCCAACAATGCCTTCTCGCTCCATCCTTTCTACAATACGGGCAGCTCTGTTGTAACCTATCCTGAATCTTCTCTGCACCATACTTATTGATGCCTCCCCCTTTTCAACCACAAACTCTACTGCCTCCCTGTATTTTTCATCGTCCATCTCATCGTCATTGTTTTGTTCGTCGTCGTGTTCTTCAAGGATTTCTGTATGATATGTCGGTGTTCCTTGCCCCTTGAGGAATTCAACAATCCTCCTGATCTCACCTTCAGAGACAAACGGTCCATGCAATCTCTGGAGTCTGCTAATCCCAGGGCTTAAGAATAACATATCACCATAACCGAGCAGGCTCTCGGCACCGTTCGTATCGAGGATAGTTCTCGAATCGACCTTTGAAAATACCTTACAGGATATACGTGCGGGAAAATTTGCCTTTATGATGCCTGTCAGCACGTCAACAGACGGTCTTTGTGTTGCAAGGATAAGATGTATTCCAGATGCCCTTGCCATCTGTGCAAGCCTTGCGATATACTCCTCCACCTCTTTCGTGGATGTCATCATAAGGT
>Ga0116191_1000445_pt1 | contig 37575 bp, 30 predicted proteins | sample AD_UKC111_MetaG_FD_89897 | JGI IMG/M metagenome (GOLD analysis project Ga0116191, IMG submission 89897) | Active sludge microbial communities of municipal wastewater-treating anaerobic digesters from Hong Kong - AD_UKC111_MetaG | ecosystem: Engineered > Bioreactor > Anaerobic > Digestate... | reverse complement strand
ATTTTGCTAAGTGCTGGAAGAAGAGGTGATGCTATCAGAAACAATGCTGGTGGGCATTACAATCATAGCTTGTTTTGGGAAATTTTATCTCCAAATCCGACTGCTGCAACATCTGAATTTTCTCTAGCTGTGAATAATACTTTTGGCTCTGTGGATAGTTTGAAAAAGTTGCTTACGACAGCTGCATCCACTAGGTTTGGTTCTGGTTGGGCTTGGTTGATTGTTACTCCTGATAAGAAATTAGTGGTGCATTCTACTGGTAATCAAGATAATGCAATAATGGATGTGTCCGAAAAAAGAGGAATTCCGATTTTAGGAATCGATGTATGGGAACATGCCTATTATTTGAAATATCAAAATAAAAGAGGAGATTATTTATCAGCAATCTGGAATGTGTTAGATTGGGGAGCAGTTTCTAAAAAATATTCAGAAGCATTGAATAGTCCATTATTAAAAGTCATTGAAAAAGATGCTTGGAAAGAATTGAAAGATTTCCACATGGTGATGGCACAGACTTTTCACCCTGCTGAAGAAGGAAAATTCGAGCCAATCAGAGAAAGATCTGGAGAATTATTAACTAAAGCAAAATTGTTGAATAGCAATCCAATGCCTACATCTTTTTCTACACCAGAAATGAAAAAAGCAACTGCTACAATTGTAAAAGGAGCAGAAGAATTGAATAAACTTGTTGCTAAAAAAGTAGATAATAAGAAATTAATGGAGAAATTGAATAAGTTACACGATGATTTTCATGTCATTCAAGGACTTTGTGAACATTAAAATGATGAAATGAAAGGTTAGTTATATGAATATCTGACCTTTCTTTTTTTGAATAATATGAAAAAATATCAAATCAAAACATTCCTATTAGAAGGTGAATATATTGAATTGACATCACTTTTGAAAGTTACTCATCTTGCACAAACTGGTGGTCAAGCAGGAAATTTAGTTTTAGATGGTTTAGTAAAACTAAATGGAAATCCTGAATCTAGAAAAAGAGCAAAAATTAAATATGGAGATGTGGTTAGTTTCAAAAATTTTAAGATATTAGTGGGGAAATTTTAATCATTTAAAAATATATAACTTTTTGTTATGAAAAATCTTTATATACTTATTTTATTTATTAGCACTTTAGTAATCAATCAGTTAATTGGTCAAACAACAGAGAAAGAAAGTAAAACAATATTTGTAACAGGAAGTGCAGAAATACAGCTAGATCCAGATGAGATTGATCTTCAAGTATCCCTAGCTGAAAATTCAACTTCAGGATTATATTTGAACAAAATAAAAATTAAGTTTTTTGATGTGTTGAAAAAAAATGGTATTGATTCATCTCAGTTTTATTTGAATAATACATTTTCAAGCATGAACTGGTATTATTTTTGGAGAAAAAGGGAGGAAACTTTTAAAAGTATTAGTGGAAATTTGAAACTAAATAATCAAACTAATTTACTACAATTACTTGATGATTTGAATCAATCTTGGGTAACAGATATTAAAGTTGTAAAATCTTCAAATAAAGATATTCAAAAATATAGAAAAGATATTAAAATACAAGCCTTAAAAGCAGCAAAAGAAAAAGCTGAATATTTACTTGAGTCAATAGGTGAAAAACTTGGTGAAATTATTTCTATTGTTGAAGAACCTGAATATAATAATTATTGGAGGAATAATGAATACAGCAATGTAAGTATGGGTTTAAGTAGTCAAACAAATAATTCTGAATTACAAAATGTGGCAAAAATAAAATTAAGATGCGAAATAAAGGCTACTTTTAAAATCAAGTAAATTTAATTAAATTTTTTTAGCTACTACAATTAGCTCATTTTCATATACATTTTTAGAATTTATTGTAGTAATATCTCTTGTATGAATTATTTCAAATCTTAAATCTTTCAAATAATTTATTATGGTTTCTTGCTCATAAAAAAACATATAAACTTCATCCCCTTTACTATTTATTTGTAAGCCTGAGTCAGTATAAGCTCCAAGTATCGTAGTTATGTATAATATCCCATTGATATTCAAATGGTTATAGATATTAGATAGCAAATTTTGAGTTTCATTTTCATCCAAATAGGGTAGCAGAAAACTGCAAATCATCCCATCAAATTTTTGATTTATCACATTCAAATTTCTTGCATCTAGCACAAGAAATTGTGATTTGGGATTATTTCTATTAGCAATTTGAATCATTTTATCTGACAAATCCAATCCTAATATATTGTAATTCAAATGTTTGGATTGAATATATTGAATGATATTGCCTGGTCCACAAGCAATATCTAAAATATATGGAGATTCTGCATTAATATTTGAACAAAATAAATCAATATCCATCGAATATTGACTTACATCCATATATTTTTGCTCAAATTCAAGTGCATATTTTCCAAATATTTCACTTGCCTTTAATGAATGATCCATTCTGATTAATTAATCTTCGTCCACTACAATTCCAATTGGATTTGCAAGATAAGCTTTGATAAATCCATCCAAATCTCCATTTAAAACTGCATCTGTATTCCCTGTTTGGAAGCCTGTCCTATGATCCTTCACCCTTCTATCATCCAAAACATAACTACGAATCTGAGCTCCCCATTCATTTTTTGTTTTGCCAGCTTCAACTTTACCTTTTTCTTCATTTTGCCGCTCAATTTCCAATTCGTATAGTCTTGATCGAAGCATTTGCATAGCCTTATCTCTATTCTGATGTTGAGATCGTTCCTGTTGACACTCCACTACTATTCCAGAAGGCAAATGCCTAACTCTAACAGCCGACTCTGTTTTATTCACATGTTGCCCACCAGCTCCACTTGCTCGGAAAGTATCCCATTCCAAATCGGCAGGATTTATATCTATTTCGATGGAGTCATCCACTAATGGATGCACAAAAACTGCTGAGAATGAGGTCATTCGCTTTCCTTGAGCATTGAAAGGGCTTACTCTTACTAGCCGATGTACACCATTTTCACCTTTGAGCAAGCCATAGGCATATTCGCCATTGATCTCCACTTCAACAGATTTTATTCCAGCCACATCACCATCTTGTTGGTTCAAAACTGAGAATTTGAATCCTTTTCGATCAGCCCACATTTTATACATTCTGAACAACATTTCAGACCAGTCGCAACTTTCAGTTCCCCCAGCACCAGCATTGATCTCTAATAGGCATGATAATTCATCTTCAGGCTTATTCAAGGTGGATTTGAATTCAATTTCGTCAAGCTCTTGAATAGCTATATTGTATTGATTTTCAACATCTTCTTCTGTGCCTTCTCCTTCTTTTAAGAAGTCGAAAAGTACTTCTAATTCGTCAATTGCATTTTCGGCAGATTTCGTTTGATCAACCCATTTTTTATGACTTTTAAGTACTTTTAGAACGGACTCCGCTTCTTTTGGGTCATTCCAAAAATTTGGATTAAGTGTCAATTGTTCTTTATCTTCTATTTCGATTAATCTTTTATCGATGTCAAAGATACCTCCTTATAGAAGCCAAGCGGTCTTTCAGTTTTTTTAGTTGTTCAATCGTCATTTTATAACTAATTAGTAAAAAAATAATAGTTTTTTGTAATTTGTGAACGCAAAATTAGCATATATTTCATTCAAACATAAACTTATGCGATTTCTTTCTATTTTATTCTTCATCATTGGATTTGTTAATATAGCAATTTGCCAATTGCAAGACAATTTTAGTGATGGAAATATTTCTAATAATCCTACTTGGGTAGGGGATTTGAGTAATTTTATAGTGAATTCCAATTTAGAATTGCAACTTATGGCTCCAACGGCTGGACAATCAAAATTATTTACCAATCCTGTAATTGAGCATGATACGACATATTGGAGAGGAAAATTAAAAATGGATTTTGCACCATCAGCTACTAATTTATTGAGGATTTATTTGCAAATGGATGATACTTCTGCATTAGCATCTGGATATTTTATAGAAATTGGCGAAAATGGTTCGAATGATGCAATAAAATTCTTCAGACAAGATACTGGAAAAGTAAAATTGATAGGAAATTGCAAGTTAGGAGCAATGGCAAATGCACCTTCTATTGTAAGTTATGAGATTAGAAAAATAAATGGAAATTGGTCATTTTCAACGGATTACACTGGTGGGAATTCCCTGCAAAAAGATTCCATTTTTTTTGATGATCATTATAAAGGAAATAATTATCAATGGACGGGTATTTATTGTTTGTACACAGATACCAGAAAAGATAAATTCTTTTTTGATGATTTTTATATCGGTGGACCATTAAATGATAAAATTCCGCCACAATTATTAAACATACAACTAATTGATAATAAAACTATTAAATTAATATTTGACGAATCACTCGATGCAAATTCAGTTAAAAATTTAGCAAATTATTCAGTTGACAATTCTATTGGAAATCCTATAGCTGCCACATTGAATTTCGAAAAAGAAATTACCTTAACTTTTCAAAACCCTTTCAAAAGTTTTATTGATTATCAAATTACTGTTCAGAATGTTACAGATTTGAATAATAATAAAATGAATAACAAAACACTAACTTTTCAATATCAATTAGTAGATACTGTTAAGCCTTTTGATATTGTAATAAATGAAATAATGGCAGACCCAACTCCAATAGTTGCATTGCCAGAATTGGAATATTTAGAATTGTATAATAGAAGCGATAAATTTCTAAATTTGAATGAATTACAATTATTGAGGGGAGCGACAAAATATAAAATCCCCAAACAAGTTTTGCCTCCCAAATCCTACATAATTTTATGCAATGCTACTGTATCGAGCCAATTTGTTAGTTACGGCACTGTTGCTCCGATGACTACTTTTCCATCTTTGACAAATACTGGAGATAATATTACATTGATAGATACTATTGGAAACGTAATTCATTCTATTCAATATGACGATGATTGGTATGGGACAAGTATAAAGAAAAACGGTGGTTATTCTTTAGAATTGAAAAATCCTAATGATATTTGTAATTCCCCAAGTCAAAATTGGACAGGGTCGAATGATTTTAAGGGAGGTACTCCAGGTAAAGAAAATTCTGTTTTTTCGTCGAGTAAATCAATTTTTGAGATCAAAAATGTCAACTTGATTTCTAATACTCAAATTCAGGTTTCCTATTCTAAATTATTGAATAATAGCTTGATAAATAATGGAAATTTTCTAATAAATAATTCAAATAGCAATATTTCTTCTATTCAAATTGATAGTACTACCATTACTATAAATTTGAATTCACCATTGAAAGGCGATGGACTTTTTGAAGTACAATTCAATAATATATATAGTTGTGATGGGAGTGAAAATATCACAGATATTTATGAATTTTATTTGGATAAACCTCGCATTCAAAGTGTTAATGTATTGTCCGACAAACAAATACAAGTTGATTTTACGATAGATATGCTTCAAACATCAGTATTAAATGAAAATAATTTTACAGTTTCTCCAACGATTGGTACACCATCGAATATTATAGTTTTAAATTCAAAATCTATACTATTAAATTTTAATAATGGATTGAAATCTGGTGAAAACTATAATTTGCAGATGATCAATATTTTATCTTCATTCGAAACAACATTGAAAGATACTATTATTCAAGTAAAATATTTTTCTCCAACTTCTATTGACCCATATGATTTGCTCATCAACGAAGTTATGGCTGATCCTAGTCCAATAGTTGGTTTGCCAGATGCTGAATATATTGAAATATTTAAAAATACGACAAAATATATAAATCTGAAAGACCTGAAATTAGTGATTGGTTCTACTGAAATTACTTTGCCTGAATATGATTTTAAAGGAAATACGAAAAATTATGTTGTAGTTTTTACAAATAAATTAGGAATTGATTTTGGAACTTCTGATACACTTTCAGTTTCTAAAAGTTTAAATTTAACAAATGATGGAACTTCAATTTCCTTAGTTTTCGGAACTAAAATAATTGATGCAATTGCTTATTCCAGTGCTGATTATCAAGATAGTAAGAAATCGGATGGAGGCTGGAGTTTAGAACGAATTTTTACAAAGCAACCATGCAGATTGGATAGTTTGTTTATTGCTTCAAAAGATTTGAAAGGAGGAACTCCAGGTGCAATTAACAGTGTACAATCTGATCAAATCAATCATTCGGAGCCATTCGTTACTAATATTGGTATCGAAGGTTTAAATACTGTTAGAGTAAGTTTTTCTAGTAAAATCAACTTATCGAATCTCGTTTTATCAAATTTTAATGTAGATAATGGATTGATAATTAATAATTTAATTGTTAATGGACAAGGTGAGTCCGTTGACTTAGTTTTTGACAAAACTATTGAAAAAAATAAAATTTATACTTTGACAATTAAAATAGTTGAAGATTGTATTGGTAACAAAAATGTAAATCCATTAGTACAACAATTTGCAAACCCTGATTTACCTAAAGTAAATGACCTGATTATCAATGAGATACTTTATGATCCTTATACAGGTGGAGTAGATTTTGTAGAACTATACAATAAATCACAAAATGTAATTGATATAAAAAGTATAAAAATCGCAAATATTACTGATAATCAGCAAGATATAGAATCCATTGATGTTTCCAAATTAATATTTCCAGGAGAATATATAGTTTTAACTTCAGATAAGTTTGATATAAACAGTCGATACAAAGTCAAAAACCCATCTAGTATATTGCAATCTAGAATGCCATCTTTTAATGATGGATCTGGGAATGTAAGTATTTTGGTGACCAATCCTTTTGGGTTTCAGATTATTGATTCTATCAATTATAATGATAATATGCATGCTCCTTTTTTGAATTTCACCTCTGGTGTTTCTCTTGAAAGAATTAATCCGAATGAAACAACAAGTAACAGAAGTAATTGGCATTCAGCAGCTTCTACAGCTGGATATGCTACGCCAACCTATCAAAATTCGCAATATTTTAGTGGAAATCAAATAAGTTCGGATTCGATTTTTAGATTGCCTTATTCTACATTTTCACCAGATGGCGATGGATTTAGAGATTTTTTAAGCCTACAAATCAATGTAGATAATTCTGATTATCAAGCATCTATATTTATTTACGATGCAAATGGTCGGATCGTTAAAAAGCTATTGGATAATCAATATATTAGCAGATTGGATAATATAATTTGGAGTGGAGAAACGAGTAGTGATTCTTTAGCACCAATGGGAATATATATTTTGGATTGTCGATTACAAAATAGTAATGGAACTACTAAACATGAGAAACTAACTTGTGTTTTAGCTAAAAAACTAGATTAAATCATTTCACACAACAAGCATAAATGATTTTATATCAAATATTTATATATATTTTTATCTTTCTTTTCAGAATTATAGCATTATTTAATCAAAAAGCAAAAGAAGGGTGGGAGGCAAGAAAGAGTTTATTTAATAGGCTAGAACAAAATTTAACCAAACAAAAGAATATCATCTGGTTCCATTGTGCCTCATTGGGTGAGTTCGAGCAAGGAAGGCCATTAATAGAAAAAATTAAATCTGAACAACCCAATAAATTTATTTTATTGACTTTTTTTTCTTATTCGGGATTTTCCATCCAAAAAAATTACCCTTTCGCCGACTATATAGATTACATACCTTTCGACACAAAACGAAATGCAAGAAAATTATTACAATTGATTCAGCCAGAATTAGTTGTATTTGTGAAATACGAATTTTGGTGGAATATTATTCAAGCTTTAGAATCGAAAAATATAAGAATTATATTGATTTCTGGAATTTTCAGAGAAAACCAATATTTTTTTAAATGGTATGGTAGTGTTTTTAAAAAATTAATTGAAAAATTTACTTATTTATATTTGCAGGATCAAAATTCTGCTGCAATACTTCAAAAAAACGGTATATTAAACATTGATATTTCGGGGGATACTAGAATAGATAGAGTGATGACAATCTCAAAATCAGCAAAACAAAATGAAATAATATCCACATTCAAAAGCGATAAAAAGTTGCTAATTGCTGGTAGTACTTGGGAAAAAGATGAAGCATTTTTGATAGATTTGATACCAATTTTGAACGAGGATTGGAGGATGGTAATTGCACCACATGAGATAAATCGAAAATATTTAGAACAAAATTTGAAGAAAAAAAATTTAGATTTTTGTCAATACACCAATTTTTCCAATTACCATCCAAAAGTATTGATATTGAACACAATAGGTCATTTGTCTTCAATTTATAAGTATGCAGATTTGGTATATATTGGTGGTGGATTTGATGATGGTATTCATAATATTTTAGAGCCAATGGCTTTTGGAAAGACCATCATTTTCGGTCCAAATTATCATAAATTCAATGAAGCAGTAGAAACTATAAGACTCGGATCTAATATTGTTGTTAACAATGAAGCTGAATTGAAAAATTCATTCCATTTTCTTGATAACAACCTAGAAGAAATTGCAATAAGAAATGAAAAAAATCGTAACTTTATGTTAGCCAATGAAGGTGCTACAGATAGAATTTATCAATCAATAAGCATATTTCTGAATCATTAGAATTGCAAAGTGATGAGATGGTTATTTTGGATAATTGTAATAATTTTTGCTTGTTCCCCATCAAAAAAACCATCAAGTACAAATAATGTTTTGGAAGAAAATTTGCAAACTGAGCTTGGTAGGTTTTTATTTTATGATATAAGAATTTCAAGGAATCAGTCCAAAAGTTGTGGAACTTGTCATAACCCAAAGTTCTCATTTACAGATGGATATAAACGATCTTTAGGGATTTATGCAGATGTGCTACAAAGAAATACTGCTCCACTTTTTAACTTATCTGAACTCAAATATCTCACTGCCGCAGATTCGAACATAAAGACTTTGATGCAACAAATTGACAATCCTTTATTCAATAATCATCCTATGGAAATGGGTGTCAGTGGACATGAATCCGAAATCCTTGAAAGAATTAAGAAGGAAAAATTTTATAAACTACAATTCGAGAAACTAAAAATGTCAATTAATTGGCAAAATATTAAGCTCTCTATCACTAAATTTGTAAATTCTCTTAAGTCCTATCAATCACCTTACGATCAATTCTTGAATGGAAAATTTGTAATGAATGATCAACAAAACAGAGGTATGAAATTATTTTTTTCTGATAGTTTGTCTTGCTCAAAATGCCATGGAGGAATTAATTTTTCTGAACCAACTATTACGAATAAAAAAAATACAATTGACTATTTTTATAATACCGGACTTTACAATGTAAATGAAAAAAATGAGTATCCACAGTATGATATTGGATTGAGTCAAGTGACTAAAAATCAAGATGATATGGGGAAGTTTAGAGTGCCAAGCATTAGAAATCTTACATTCACAGCACCATACTATCACGATGGAAGTGCAGAATCCTTAATGGAAGTGATTAGGAATTATGAAAGAGGAGGGAGACTAATAAATAATGGACAATATAAAGGCGATGGGTTTTACAATCGATATAAACATCCTCTAATAAAAGGCTTTAACTTATCAACTTCTGATAGAATTAATATAGTCAAATTTTTAGAAATGCTTTCAGACACCAGTTTTATCCAAAATCCTAAGTATATTGATCCGATTAAAATAAATTAAGTTTGATTCAATGATGTTTATTGTTAGCGGTCATTGTGGCAAGGCAATGCTAAATTTATCAAGATTTTTAATAGCACAATAACAATTAGAAATAAAATATGGATATCAAATTATTAAAACATTTTACCAGTATTCAAAAATTATCTAAAGTCGAAATTGAAGCTATTGATGAAACTATGATCATTAGAAACTTTAAAAAGGGTTCAATTTTACTTAAAGAAGGTCAGTTTTCTAAGGATGTTTTTTTTGTTTTGAACGGTATTGTTCGACAATATTATTTAGCAGATGGTGTCGAAAAGACAAGTGATTTTTTTACTGATGGACAATGGGTTTTATCTGCTAATAATGTCATAAATGGCATGGCTTCTAAAAACTATTTAGACTGTTGTACTGATTGTACTTTAGTTGTTGGCGATAGCGAAAAGGGTGATGATTTGTATTTGAAATTTCCAAATCTTGGCGTTGTTTCACGAAAACTAATGAACCAGGTATTTAAAGAACAACAATCAAAATTAGAAGCATATATACTCAATACGCCAACAGTTCGTTACCTCAATTTGATGAAATCTAATCCCGATTTATTTCAACATATTCCGCAGTACCAAATCGCCAGTTATATTGGTGTAACACCAGAATCTTTAAGTAGAATCAGAAAAAGAATTTCAAAGAAAAGTTAGTTTGCTTTACCTAATTTGTATTTATCATATTCAGTTTGTTTTATGCCTACAATTAATAACCATGCAACCATCAAAACTTCACCAAGCCAAGTATACTCACTTATGATAATATCAAAATTGGGCAATAAAAAGGCGGTTATAAAATCAATAAGATAGCCTAAGCATGTCAGAATTAAGAAAAACCCGATGATTTTAGGAATATAGCCTGAATTTATTACCAAATAACTCATAGGCAATAACCAAAGCCCGAAGAAAATATCGACTATCCATATCCCGTATTTATGCAAATCTAAGAAGAATGCAACCGCTAAATTTAATTGGTCTACAGAAAACATAGAAGCGTATTCTGGGGTTTTCAATAGCACTAAAACGGCAACATTGTTAAGCTCATTTAAAATAGATATAGGAGCAACTAATATGGTAAATAGTACGATTGCCTTGGCAATCGTACTATTTACGGGTCTTAGTACTTTATGTATATAATATGCTGTTGCAACTGTGACAAGTGCACAAAATATAGCACTGATAATACTAGAACGAAACAAAAACTCATTAGCTAAAATATTTGAAACCGTTGCCGATAGATTATTGGCAACTATTAGCTGTTTAGGCACATAGACTATCCCCAAAACTCCCAAAGGAATTTGTAGCAAATATAGGAATCCGGCAATTCTGGCAGTACATTTAATTGAAATTGAATCTATCATTTTCCTTGTTTTAAAATTTAGTACAAAATTAGGTATGCCAACATGTGAACTGCATTGACTTGGGGTAAGAAATAACATGGTTATTGTTATTTTAATTATTCTTCTCTATTGGGTGTAAGAAAAAGCTATAATTAAGTAATGTTAATTGAATTTCTTATCCAAAGTCAATGAACATTTTACTTTAGCCCAATATATTTGTAATCCATTATTAAAATATTTCATGTCATGAAAAGAACCTTATTGGCAATATGCTTTTGTTTAGCAACAACTATTGTAGTTGGACAAAATATAGTGTATGACACAATTCAGTATGCTCAAGAGCACCATCAGAAAAGATTGATACTTTTCAAAAACGAACCTATACTTAAAGGAAAAATTATTTTTTTAGGGAACAGCATTACTGAGTTTGGCGATTGGCAAAAACTTCTGAATGACTCAACTGTAATTAATAGAGGAATCGCAGGCGACAATACTTTTGGCGTATTGGCTCGTTTAGACGATGTAATAAATCGGGAACCAAACAAGGTTTTTATTAAAATTGGAATAAATGACATTTCGCAAAACATTCCTGTAGAAATTATTGTCAAAAATATTTCAACCATTGTAAAAAGCATAAAAGAAAAATCACCTATGACAAAAATTTATATTCATAGTATTTTGCCGACAAATGACAATGTAAAAAATGAGTATCCTGACGCATATAATAAAAACAGCTTAGTGAACTTGGTAAATAAACAACTTAAAAAACAAGCAAAAAAATATAATATTATTTACATTGACATTAATAAAATATTTAGTGATAAATATGGAAAACTTGATATAAAATATGCTGATTCTGACGGACTACATCTGAATGATTTTGCTTACAAAACTTGGATTGAACTTTTGAAGAGTAATAAATATTTGTAAATGAAATAAGATTTTAACATTATCATTAAGAAATACTGCATTTAAAATTGTTTTTTTTGCAAGTAAGGCTTGATAGCTTACATATTTAGGAGACAGTTAAAAAAATAGAAATAAAGAGTGATTCATATGAAATATTCAAAAGAAATCAACATCCAAGTACTACTGATTTTAATTATTACTTTTTTTACAAATTGTGTATTCGGGCAAAAACTATTTAAAGACATTGACAGAGTAATTCATAATGTGCTTAAAGAAAAAAATGGACCAGGTGGCGTTTTTATGGTTGCTAAAAATGGGAAGCCTATTTATCAAAGAGCATTTGGTAAGGCTAACATTGAATTGAATGTTGATTTAACAACTGAAAGTGTTTTCCAATTAGGCTCTATGACAAAGCAATTTACAGCCATTGCAATACTAATGCTGGAAGAACAAGGCAAGTTGGACGCCAAACAAACAGTTTCAAAATACATTCCGGACTATCCGTCAGGCGATTCTATAACGCTACATCATTTATTGACACATACATCTGGCATCAAAGATTTTACGAAGATGAAAGCTTTAAAAGACATTGCACAAAAAGAAATGACACCAAAAATGATGGTTGATTTTTTCAAAAACGAGCCTGTTGATTTTAAACCTGGAGAAAAGTTTGATTACAATAATTCGGGTTATTTCCTATTAGGATATATCATTGAAATAGTTTCGGGTGAAACTTTTGAGGACTATATCCAGAAACATATTTTTGAGAAATTAGGGATGAATAGTTCTCGTTATGCTAATGACAGGCAGATTATTGCCAAAAGAGCTTATGGCTATCAAAAAAAGGAAAGTGCATATGTAAATAAAGCAGTAATAAATTTCGGTATTCCTTTTGCATCAGGTGCTTTGATGTCAACTTTAAATGATATGCTAAAATGGCAAAATGCTTTAAATCATAATTTACTTCTAAAACGTGAAAACTCTCAAAAAGCATTTAGTAAATACAAATTAAATAATGGCGAAGAGTTCACTTATGGATATGGGTGGCATATTAAAGATTTAGATGGAACGCCAAGTAGAGAACATGGTGGCAGCATATTCGGTTTTAAGACAATGGGTATATATATACCAAGTGAAGACATTTATGTTATTGGCTTTAGTAATTGTGACTGCAATTCACCTACCCAACTTGTAAGAGATATAGCTGAACTGTCATTAAAAAAATACAAAAAATAGAATTTTGCAAGAACATTTAAATGAATATAATACGTAACCAAAAATGGAATAGGCAATAGTTGGCTTAGGTCTTTCAAATGCCCCAGCATCGCCAAGCCATATACCGACAGGATATAAAAAACTAAATTATACCAATAAAATAGGTTCACAACTATTTGATAGTGATTATGCTAAATTTTTATATTATAATAGTAATTGTAGTTTTTCCACTGGCTGTGATAGAAGTAATTGAAATCTAAAATAAACAACCTTAAAATTGAAATCGATATTAGACAAAGAGGAAAGAAATGAGCTGATAGTCAGAATACAGAAACTTGATAAAAATTCTAAAGCTCTGTGGGGAAAGATGAATATTCATCAAATGATAAAGCATTGTATTTTATGTGAAGAAATGTATTTAGGTAAAACTAAATATAAACGCAATTTTATTGGATTACTATTGGGTAAACTATTTTTGAGAAATTTAATAAAAAACGACAATCCTAAAAAACGGAATTCTCCAACTAAATCTGAGTTTAAAAATTTGGAGATTATCAGTAATATAAATTCTGAAAAAGAAAAATGGATTGGGCTTATCAACGAATACGAAACCTTGCCTGAAAACAATTTTGTTCATTGGTTTTATGGCAAAATGACTAAAGAACAAATAGGTTTTGTTGTTTATAAGCATATTGACCACCATCTCAGGCAGTTTAACGCATAGTAAATAATAAAGAATATGACGGAGAAAAATAGACTTTCAAGAGTTGCGGGTATAATTTATCTGGGTGTAGTATTTACAGGTATTGTTAGTTTAATGTATATACCTTCCCAACTCATTGATTTTGAGAATGCACAATTAACTTATCAAAACTTAAAAGCTTCTGAAACCCTATTCAGATTAGGAATTGTAAGTGGGGTACTTTGCTATACTTTCTTTCTATTTTTACCCTTGGTTTTATATCAGTTATTAAGACAAGTTAATGAGAATATGGCTAAATTGATGGTTGTTTTAGCAATAATCAGCGTACCAATGTATTTTCTCAATGTTCAAAATGAACTTACTGCTCTTTCATTGATTAAAGAACCCAGCTATCTAAAAGTATTTAACCAAGAACAAATTCAGTCTCAAGTATTATTTTATATTAGCCAATATGACAATGGAATGCGGCTTATTCATATTTTTTCAGGGCTGTGGTTATTTCCTTTTGGATATTTAGTTTATAAGTCTAATTTTCTTCCTAAGATTTTTGGAATACTATTAATGCTTGGTTGCTTTGGGTATTTAATAAATTTCTTCGGGGGTATTTTAATTTCAACTTACGGTGAACTGGGGATTTCATCTTATGCAAGTATACCTGCAAGTTTTGGAGAAATTGGAATTTGTTTATGGTTATTAATTATTGGAGCAAAAGATAAAAAACAAACAAAATGGCAACACGATTAGAAGATTTTAAAATTAATATAAGAATTAAACTTTCTGCATTATGGACATCAGTAATGTTTTGTTATATATATGGGGATTATTTTGAACTTTATGTTCCTAAAAAGGTAGAAGAACTTTTAAATGGTCAAAATATGTTAGATACGCCAATAAAGTTATTTATGGCAACATTCATTTTGACAGTTCCAGCATTAATGATTTTTCTAACAGTAGTGCTTTCGCCCATGTTAACTAAATGGCTAAATATCGGAATAGGAATATTTTTTACACTATTCACATTGCTCGTAGGTATATCTTCAATTTCAGAATGGAGAGCGTTTTATGTGTGCTTAGCTTTTGTCGAAAGTATAATTACTGCAATCATTGTTTGGCAAGCTTGGACTTGGCAAAAGATAAATCAATCCAAAAAATAGTAATAAAAATTCAAATTTGAAATAGCTTTTATGAAAATATCAATTTTAGATGATTACCAAAGAATTATTCCAACCTTGAAATGTTTTGATCTTTTAAAAGGACAAGATGTAGAATTACTTCACCATACAGAAAAAGATATTGATAAACTATCACAACTACTAGCTGATACTGAAATTTTAGTATTAACAAGGGAACGTACAGAAATCTCAAATGAATTATTAAGCAAACTGCCAAAACTAAAATTGATAAGTCAGACAGGAAAAATATCTAATCATTTAGACCTTAATGCTTGTACAAAAAAAAATATTGCAGTAGCCGAAGGAGTTGGTTCTCCCATTGCTCCAGCCGAATTGACTTGGGCATTACTAATGAATACAGTAAGGCAAATACCCCAAGCTATTGAAGGAATGAAAAATGGAAAGTGGCAAATAAATATAGGTAATTCCATCAACGGAAAAACCATTGGTATTTGGGGATATGGAAAAATTGGACAAAAGATTGCCCAATATGCAAAGGTATTTGGAGCAAATGTGTTAGTTTGGGGAAGCAAAAACTCAAGAAACAAAGCTTTTGAAGATGGTTTTCAGAAAGCGGATACGAAGGAAATATTCTTTAAAACCGCCGATATTATTACCCTACATCTTCGGTTGAATGAAAGCACCAAAGGAATTGTAATGGAAAGCGATTTGCTTAATATGAAAGAAAATGCCGTGTTTATTAACACTTCAAGAGCCGAATTGATAGAAAAAGGTAGCCTTGAAAATGTATTAAAAAGTGGAAAAAATATTTCTATTGGACTAGATGTGTATGAAGATGAACCTATTTACGATATAAATTTTGAATACTTAAAATACGACAATGTTGTTTGTACACCACATTTAGGTTATGTTGAACTAAATGGTTATGAATTATATTTTGGAAAAGCCTTTGAAAATGTTATTAATTTTATTGATGGAAACCCAACGAATATTGCAAACCTAGAATTGCTTAGCTGAAATAAAGTTATACAATTGATACGTTTTAATAACAATTATAATATTTTATTCCGTTGTATCCACTATAATGATAATTAACAAAAAAAAACTAACAGAAATTATTGAATATAAATGTATAACTTAAAAAAGGAAAAGCAACGAACCTAACATCATATTGGCAATTGAGTTGCTGACAGATATAAACTCAACATTTGTACTTCTATCAGACAATTGTGCAAATATTGAGCTTACGTACCGTAGTATCGGGATTCATGCCCCGACTTCGTCTATTAGTAAACCGTTATTTACAATTTTTTTATTAATTCAATAGTTATTCTAATTTGTTTTTTTTTATAATTTTTACTTAGATTTATTAATTATTTGAACTTTCAATTTCTAAAAATTAGTTTGTTCAAAAAACCTTTATGAATAAATAAAATGGAATGTATTATTTGAATTGTACGGCACTGATTTTAATTATTCAAGAATAATTTATATAAATAATTATATTTCATGAAAAAGATTATTTTATCAATTGTAATCCTAAATTTAATATCCTGTATACCAAGTGATTATGGAGACATTTGTGATAGTGAAAAAATAATTAGTTTTTATATAGTTGATTCATTAAAAAAAGAGTCATTAATTAACGATTTATATGGACCATTCACAACGGATTCTTATATAACTGATGAAAAAGGTAATTTAGTTATACTGCAATCAAGTAATGGATTGAAAGGAGGCTTATTTAAAATGTTATTAGCAGACCAAAATAAAGATTCAACAGGTACACTTATACGAAAAAAATATTTCATATATTTAGTTGATAGTCTTACTCAAAATTATGATATAGACACTTTACATATGAATTACAGTATTATTCGACAAAAATGTGGAGGAGTGGATATTAAAACAATTAATTGTATTTTTAACGATAGCGTATATAAATTTACTCACTTTCCAACAACAGGTAGCGAAGCTCGCTTTATAAAAAAGGGTTATTAATATTATTTAAAAAAGACTGACCAATTTATTTTGATCAGCCTTTTTTTATTACTTCTTCTTTTTTGCTGCTGGTGGAGTAGATTTGAAGACATCTTTTGGTATTTCGGTAGAATGAATGATTTCTACTTCCTCTTCCGTATATTCTCTTTTCTTATAGGTTGTCCAAATTGCAAAACCCAATAAAAGCAATGTTAGCAAAGAACCAACTTTGCCAATTTTTACACCTGTATAATATGCATTTGGTTCAAAAATTACCTCTACTTTATGATTTCCAGCTGGCACTTTAGTAGCTCTTAGAACATAATTTGCCTTCATTAAAGCATTTGGTTGCAATTTGCCATCAATATAAATGTGCATTCCTTTGCTCTCAGGATAATACACTTCCGAGAATACCGCAACTTGATCTGTTTTACTATTTGACTCATAAGTGATATGATCTGGTACGTAATTAGTTAGTTTGATAGTATTCGTTGAATCATATTGTGGTTTGAAACCATTGATTGAATTCGCAAATTTGGATTGAATGATGGCAACCTCCTTCGGATTATTCGTTGCAATAGCATCAATTTCTTCATTTGCATTCGCTACAACTTTAATATCTTTTGCAAACCATACATTTCCATCAGCAAGTACATTTTGAATAAAACTCTCATCTTTTGAAGATGATGTTGGATATATCACATATTTCGTATTGAGCATATTCAGAGCATTCAGAGTGCCTTTATCCTTCAATGTAGTATCATTTCCTGTAGCCATAGCATTCAATACTTGTCCATCTGTTCCAGATAAATATTTTTCAATAAGTTCTTGATAAATCATCAATTTTGCTGCCGAATATCCACCAATACTTTTATGAAATGCTGATGTAAATCCATTTGCAAATGGGTTCCCACCTCTAGCCAAATCTAAAACTCTATAATTCGTTACATCTCTATTGATTTGATTATCAACTGTTCTTGCTCCAATATTTTTATTTAACGCTGTTGGGAAAATAAAATCATCATTGCTTAAATATCTTTTGTCCACACCAATAATATCTATTATTGCCATTAGACCAACTATAGAAAAAGCAACAACTGGACTCATTTTCATTTTAAATGATGCCCATAACACACCAAATGCAGCTAATATAAATAATAATGATCGGAATGTATCAGCTTGTAATGCAGCGGCTCTATCTGTTTTTAGTGCTGTCAATAATTGAGGATATTCAGATAATTTTGCGTCATTTGGTCCTGATAATTCATATACCCAGCTATAAAGTAGTGCAAACAAACATAACCCACCAGTAACATATAATGCCTTCATTAAGGATTTTTTCATTTCAGGGATTGTAATTGAGCCATACAAATACCTTTGTAATGCCAAAAAAGCCAACATAACTAGCATTAGATGAGCCAAACTATAAGTCATTGTCACTGCTCTAAATTTATTGAAAAGTGGCACATGGTCAAATAAAAAGAAATTTAGCAATTCGAAATTTCGTCCCCATCCCAAAACAATTAATAACAAAGTAGCTCCTAAAGCCCACCATTTTATTCTATCTTTCAATAAGAAAATTCCTAAGAAATATAGAAAAATAATAACTGCACCAAAATACGGAGCTCCAGAAGTGAAGGGTTGATCTCCCCAATACATAGAAGTCAACTGTGCTAATTCGTTTGCTTTTGGTGAATTCATGGCTCTCAGGGCTGCTAATGAAGCACTTTCTGGGTCACTTACAAAAGCTTCACCACTATTAGCACCCATAAAATTCGGAATTAGTACACTAAATGTTTCCATTTTCCCAAAACTCCAACTAAAAGCATAATCTTTATCTAATCCGTTTTTCACCTCCCCGGTTTTGCTCACCAACTCTGATTTGCCACGAATGGTTTCAGCAGCATAGTCTTGCTGAGTCCATAAAGTTGTAATATTCGTCATTAACCCCAAGATCGCACCAAGTGCAATAGCACCTAATCCTCTTACGAATTTCGGCATTCTATTCAATTTTACTGATTCATAAGCTTTTATGCCAACAAAAATGAGCATAGTTAGGAAAAAATAAAATGTAATTTGGATATGTTGCGATTGAATTAGCAAGGCAGTAAAGACTGCTGTAACTACAGCTCCCCATAGATAATTTCCTCTAAATGCTAATATTATTCCTGCTAATAATGGTGGAATGGAAGCCAAAGCCAATACTTTGAATAAGTGTCCTGCCTGAATCAATAAGATATGATTGGTACTTATTCCAAAGGCTATGGCGGCAATGATTGCGATTCGATAATCAACTTTGAGTACGACCATCAAAAAATAAAACCCAATAGATAACATAAATAGCATTCCAAGAGTAGAGTAAGCACCCGATTCATCACTTGGCGAGAAAAGAGTTGTTACTTTTTTTACGATTTGCCCAAGATAATTATAATTATTTCCAGTCATACCTTGATAAGTGGGCATACCTGAAAACATTGAATTACTCCATAATATTTCTCTATTTTCTTTTTTGGAATATTCCATTACTTCTTTTCCTGCTGCAATTCCTTGCAAAGAATCGGTTTGTTGTAATACTTTGCCATCAAATACAGCTGGGGCAAAATAGATTATAGAAAATATTGCAATTGCCACGAAAGCGATTAAATGTGGAATAATTTTTTTCATATTTGATTTATTATAATTTCTAATATAAAGATTATTAGTTTATTTCATGTTAATATATTGTAGGGGAACGCCAAAATCATTGGTTTTGCAAAGTTGGATAACTGCTTGAAGATCGTCTATTTTTTTGGCTGTAACTCTTATTAAATCATCCATAATAGCTGTTTGTACTTTCAAACCACTGTCTTTTATTGATTTATTAATTTTTTTTATAATATCTAGAGGAATACCATTTCTAATTGAAATATCTTTTTTAAGGATTTTACCAGAGCCATAAGCTTCCTTGTCCATGTCATAGCATTTGGGATCGACATTTTGCCTCATTGATCTTGTGATCAAAACATCCAAAATTTGTCCCATTTTCATTTCATTTTCAGCCTCAATCACTAATTTCAAATCTTTTTTATTGAAATCAATTTCTACATGACTGCCTTTGAAATCATATCGAGTGGAAACTTCCTTTTTTACGGTATTTATCGCATTGTCAAGTTGTTGAATATCAACTTTTGATACAATATCAAACGATGCCATACTTTAAATTTTGGGTGAAAATAATAAATAAATCGTTGATTATCGCAATTTATAGCAAAAAAAAGAGGCAGCCCTAATATTTCGGACTTGCCTCTTTTTAATATTTAAAGAATAATGGAAGGTCTATGGGAAAATACCAAGATTTTCATAATCGCTTCCTATTTTTTGCAATGCACAGACAAATGCAGCTGTTCTCATATCTTTAATTTCTGGATTTGATATCCAAACATTTCTGATTTGTTGATAAGAAGTTATCATCGTTTCTTCCAAACCAGATCGGACTAAATCTACTTCGTCTGCTCCTTTAGTGATGATATTTTTTTCCTTAACATCTATTTTCTTACCAGTTAGATTTTCTACTGTCGAAATAATATTGTCATAAGTATTATGGTTGAATCTCTTTTCCATCCTACCAAATCTCATGTGAGATAGGTTTTTCAGCCACTCAAAATAAGAAACTGTCACTCCTCCTGCATTGATATACATATCTGGGATAATCAAAATATTTTTTGCCAATAATATATCTTCAGCTTCAGATGTTACAGGACCATTTGCAGCCTCTGCTATTACTTTTGCTTTTATTCTAGGTGCATTTTCGGCAGTAATAACATTCTCTAGTGCTGCTGGAACAAGAATATCGCATTCTAACTCTAAAGCAGCAGTTCTTGTTTCGAGGTTCGTACAACCATCAAAATTGAGGATTGAACCAGTTTCTTTTCTGAAAGCAACTAATTTTTCAATATCAATTCCATTTGGGTTATAGATAGACCCTTCGTATTCAGCAACGCCGATTATTTTCACTTTACCTTCCGTCTGAGAAATCATGGATGCATAATACCCAACATTACCAAGTCCTTGAACGACCATTGTTTTACCTTCAAGACCTGCTGTTAAGCCATATTTTTTCATGTCGTCCTCATAGCTAAAGATTTCTTTTAAAGCATAGAAAACTCCTCTACCAGTAGCTTCTGTTCTACCAGCTATACCCCCTTGAGTAACCGGTTTGCCCGTTACACAAGCCATAGCATCTATTTCGCCATGGTTGAATGTAGTGTAAGTGTCTAATATCCAAGCCATTTCTCTAGGACCAGTTCCATAATCTGGAGCTGGTACGTCAATTCCGGGACCAATAAATCCTTTATTGATCAATTCTTTGGTATATCTTCTAGTGATTTTTTGTAAGTCATGTTCAGAATATGCTTTAGGGTCAATTTTCAAACCACCTTTTGCACCTCCAAAAGGTACATCCACTAAAGCACATTTGTATGTCATCAATGCAGCAAGAGCCATCACTTCATCTCTATCCACATTCATACTATAGCGAATACCCCCTTTTGTAGGCATTCTGTGGTGACTATGTTGCACCCTATATGCTTCGATCACCTTAAATTCATCTCCAATTTTTACTGGAAAATGCACTTCATACACTGCATTGCAAACCTTAATTTGCTCAAGCAAACCCTTATGAAGATTAGTGTATTTAGCAGCTTTATCAAAGTTGCGTTGAACACTTTCAAAAAAACTTAAATTTCCACTCATTTACTTCTTTATTTGGTTCTCTAATTTGGTTAGCTTTTTATCCAAGCTAATTAAATAAAAAATAATTCCTATAAAAGTTGCAGCGATTACAGCAACCACCACATAAATTTTTCCAATAGAATGTATAAAATCAACATTTGAAGACTGACAAAATACATTAGTTACTAGAGTGATATACAATAAAATTGTTAAGCCAATTTTTTTCATTTTATTTGAATTTTAAAAATAATTCATTAATCGTAATTTATTCTAAAACAATCAATAACAAAATTTTATTCTTAATTCATCAAAATAATGGGTAAATTTAAAAATAAAAATTTATTTGATAGTAATTTTTTAAAATATTATTTAACCTTCATTGGAATCTTCAATCACTTTTGCATTCAAGATTTCATATCTATATTTCAACTGTGCCAGCCAAAAACCAAATAAGATGAACCCAATTATTGCTGGATAAAATACCATCCTCATTGTATTATCTAGGTCTTGACTGCCAATAGCAGGATTGCCACCATTTCCAGGATGCAAACTATCAGTCATTCTTGGAATTACGAATAACAATGGAATCATCGCCATAAATGCAAAAATATTGTACACTCCAGACAATCTTGCCCCTTTTTCTCTGTCTTCAAACGAATTTTTCAAAACAAAATAAGCTAAATAAATCAAAACTGAAATGGCTGCCATATTTTGCTTTACATCCCAGCTCCAATATGCTCCCCAAGTATGTTTTGCCCAAATAGCTCCTGTGATTAATCCTAAAAACCCAAATATTAAACCGATATAAGTAAATCCAGCTGCTTTGAAATCATAAGTTAAATCATTGGTTCTCAAAAATTTAACACTATTTATAAGTGCTGTAAAAAATAAAGCAAACATTGCAAACCACAATGGTACATGAAAATAGGTGTTTCTAATTGTTTCAGCTAAAATGTTTCTAAAAGGGAATGTAAATTCAGTTGCTTTAGTTAGATTTTCAATTTTTGCATTTACATAATCTCCTTTAATGGAATCGTTTTTGGTGATATAAATTGCATTGGGCAGAACAGTAGTTCCATCTAAAGCATTATCGACTACTAAAGTAAAATCTTTAACTTTTGAGTCGAATGGTAAATCGTGAGGAATTGAGAATAAAGCATTTAATTCAGTTTCGTTCACCACTACCACTTTGTTGCATTCCAGAGCATGATCATCATCTAGTTTGAGCCAAACTCTAATTTTATGAGATGGGTTAAATTTGGTGTTATAACCAATTATTTTCAAATTAACTGAGCTTCCTGCGGCTAAGCTAGAAGGTGTGACAGCCGTAATTCCCTGCTTTAGTGGCACTAAGAGCCCAACGAAAATGACATAAAGGATAATTATAATAGATAGTATTTTCCACCAAGCTAATTTCATTGTATTTATTTTTTATTCTTTCCAAATATATGGAAATAAGATGATTGCTAATGTACCTAATATCAAATTTATTCCAAAAAGTATTGTAATATCTTTCCAAACCGAAGTATCTTGAATCAATCTCAATGCACTTGCAGCTATTTTAACCAAGGTCATGATTATTGGTATAACGATTGGGAAGCTCAAAATTGCCATCAAAGTTGCACTATTGCTTGCTTTTGATGCTATGGAAGAAACAAAGGTGAATGCAAATGAAAACCCAATGCTCCCCAACAAAATTGCAACTGAAAACAAACCATAATCTTTTACTGGATTCCCAGCAACCAAGCTCAAAAGAGAAAATGATAATAGATTGATTAACAGCAATAATATTGTGTTATAAATCATTTTTGCCAATAGTAACAAAACAGGATTTACAGTTTGGTAGTAATATAACTGCCTATACCCACTTTCTTGAACAAAACTTTTAGCAACGGCATTTACAGATGTGAATAAGGCAATAATCCAAAATAAAATATTCCAAATATTAGGTTGAATCTTAATAAATGAGGTGTAGATAATAAAAATTGTGGAACCAACATATAAGAATATGCCACCCAAACTATATTTCTGCCGCCACTCCAACGTAAATTCTTTTTTTAGGAGCCAAAACAATTGTTGAACCAAAATTCAAAATTTTTGCAAAATTACAAATTAGTAAGGAAAACTGTAATAAAGAGACTACAAAATGACAAATTGCCGACAATTATTTAGGAAATTTTTTTTTTATTTTGCAAGCAGCGAAATTTAAACTAACTTTATCTATTATTAATTAACATTCATTCTTCCGAATTTCAAAAAAACAACTGCGATTCCTTAGATTACAATGTTAACACATTAAATCACTAAATCTTTATCCTAATGCGACAAAAACTACTAATCCTTGCTTTTAGCTTAGTATTTATTTCTAATTCATTTTCTCAACAAGGTTGTACTCCTTCAGATAGTTGTGGAAATGCAATTACATTAAATTGTTATAATGGATATATATCCAAAATGTCGAATTATACTCCAAGTAATAACCCTGTAAATTGCTCAAATGGACAAGTTTGGGGAGTACATAATGATCTTTGGATTAAATTTATACCTACTCAAGCAAATTTAGAAATCACAGTTGATATAATTGGAGAATGTTATTCTGGGGATGGAATTCAAGCACTTTTACATGAAAGTTGCAGTACAGATCCGATAGACTGTGATGTAGATTGTGGAGGTTCACCATCTGTAGGATCAGCTTTAACATTTATTCCTGGCAAAGAATATTTTTTAAGAGTTGATGGATGTAATGGATCTATTTGTCCTTTTCAATTAACAGTAAATCCATCCACTGCAATATTAAGTTCATCAAACCCACTAACTCCAAACCTTGTTGATATAAATGGATCCTCATTAGTTCCATGTCCATCTGATTTGGGATATTCATATTGTATTTCACCAATTAACGATTGTGCAACATCAGTAAATTGGGTTGTTGAATCAGGAAAAGCAAATTTTATAGATACAGGTGCTAATGTTGTAGATAATGATCCAAATGATCCTGGAACAAATGTTCTGAAAGTTGGAAATGAGAGAAATTGCATTAAAATGAAATTTTTAGAAACTGGAAATGTAACTATAAGTGCAATTGGTACAAATGGTTGTCAAAATACAAATAAAATATTTAAGAAAATTATTGTTAATAGACCTTCAGATAAATATCTTGATGTTGCAATTTGCCCAAATATTAGTATTTACGAAAATGACTCTCTTCCAGGAGGTCCTTTCCCTCCTGGATTTCCATGTGGTACTAATGAAAGATATGATATTATAAAGTTGGATAATAATGGATGTGAATACACAACAAAATTATCTGTTAAGCAGCAATGTGATACAGTATTTGATTTAGGAGAAATTGTTTTATGCCCAAATGAAAAATTTATTGTTGGCGATTATGAATTTGATAGTACATTAAAAGGACATCATGAGGTAATAGTAAATGCAAAGCCTAACCAAAATGCAAATTTGAATCCTCCAAGATGTGATTCAACTAAAATATTCAATTTAATTCCAACAAAAGTTAATCACGAAATATACCCATTTAATTATTCTATGCCTTGTTCGGATAGCAAAATCACTTTAAATGCTAAAAAATCTACATGGACTCCCAATGATACTTTTAATTTGAATTCAGTTACACATCAATGGCAAAGATATTATCCAGCTCCAGGAAATGGTTGGCAAAATATAGCAGGAGCAAATGCAGATACTTTATTGGTGGATGAAGCATCAAGGTATAGATTGATTACTACATTAGATATTAAGTATAAGAATGGCTCAGGTGGTAATATTAATTATAAATTATGTAGTTCTATATCAAAAGAAATTATAGTTACAGCTCCCGATACCGTTCCAATACAATTTCCTAAATATAATGTAGAAAGCTTTGGTTGTGTTGGGATTCCTTATCATCTAAAAATTGAAAATCCCGATCCAAATTTGCAATATACTTGGGTGAAAATTCCACAAAACGATACTATTGTTGGCTCTGAATTAACTTTGGATATGAATTCATCTTATCAAATCGTTGGTCTTTTAGCAAAAAGTGATTGTGAAGAAAGCATTATTCGATATGATACCATATATAATATTAGTGAAAATCCAGTTGCTGAAAATATTGATTTTCAAGGAAGTTTCTCTGGATGTTTGTCTAAAGAATATGGACTGAAATTATTGAATTATGATAACTATAAGCTCAGTACAATATCCAATGACTCTGTTAGTTACAGGACAAATAATGATTCAATTTATCTTACTTTTAAATACCCTGGAACATATCAGATAGATTTGAATGTCAGTAACTCTTGTAATTCAAAAACTATTACTAAGCTATTCAATATTGATGAGTCAATTCGTAATTTTTATATCCAAGGTTCTAAACTTGTTATTGAAAAATCTACAAATTTATATTGTATAAATAATCCTAACTTATTGGTTAATTGGTCAGTTTCAAATAATTTGAAATATAAAATTTATAATAAATCTGGTCAAAATTGCATTGCAGTTACTTTCCCAAAAGGAATTGCTACAGGTTGGATAAAATCATCTGCACATAATAATTGTTCTGATAAATCTGATTCGATTTTAGTATTTTCAAAACCAAAACTCTTATTTGAGGCAAATGAAAATTTCAATACAGAAGATATTTCAATAATAGATAGAAATAATCAAAACGGGGAAATAACAATTCAAGTAGTTCCTAATCCAGCAATTAATTCTATTGAAATAAAAGGTTCCAATTTATTTGATGAAATTGAATATATTGATATACTTGGAAATGAGAATAAAGTAAAAAATGAGAATAATATATTCGATATAAGTAATTTGAATTCAGGTTTTTATATAATAAAATTATATTCAAATAAGAAAGAAATTTCAAAAAGTACTTTTATAAAAATCAATTAAATCTAAAGTTATTAAAAATGTAAGATAGGCGACAAATGTTGAAAAACTTTAACTTTTTTTTTGAGGGTACATTATTTTAAAATAACTTTATAGATAATAATTTATATCTAACATTAACTCTTTTGAATTTCAAAAAAACAACGGCGATTCCTTAGATTACAATGTTAACACATTAATTCACTAAATCTTTATCCTGATGCGACAAATTTTACTAATTCTAGTTATTATTTTTTCTTTTAGTTTTAAATCAAAAGCACAATCTAAATGTACACCATCTGATAGTTGTGGGATAGCAACAACAATAAGTTGTTACAATGGGTTTATTTCTACTACTGCAGGTTACAATGCTGGAAGTGAACCAATAATTTGCCCAAACGGACAAAGTTGGGCTGTACATAATGATTTGTGGATTAAATTTATACCAACTCAATCAAATTTAGAAATTACAATTGATGTAATTGGGAATTGTAGTTCAGGTTCTGGCATTCAAGCACTTATTCATGAGAGTTGTAATACTGATCCAATTGATTGTGATGTGGATTGTGGTGGATCTCCTTCTGTTGGTTCTGGTTTAATATTTGTACCTGGGAAAGAGTATTTTTTGAGAATTGATGGGTGTAGTGGGGCTATTTGCCCTTTTCAAATAACAGTAAATCCATCTAATGCAATTGCTACTTCATCAAGCCCTATTATATCTAATTTATCTAATATTAATGGATTAAGTAGCATTGGATGTCCTTCAGAAAAAATATTTTCATATTGTACTAATTATATTGATTGTGTAACTGAATATAATTGGAAAATAGAATCTGGTAATGCAATAATAACAAGTACAGGAGAACAAGTTGTTGATCTTGAACCACTTAACCCTGGGAAAAATATTATTATTTCAGGAGCAGGAAGAAATTGCATAAATATAAAATACTTAGATACTGGTTATGTAAATTTAAGTGTAATCGGAAGTAATGGTTGCCAATTTACAAATCAAATAAATAAAATTATAAATATAAATAAAATTCCCAACAAACAAATCAATGTAGCAATTTGCCCAAATATGAAAGTATATAAAAGTGACTCTTTGCCTGGTGGTCCATTTTTGCCAGGGTATCCATGTGGAAATTATGAAAATTATGAAATTTTAAATATTTATAATAACGGGTGTAATTACAATATTAAATTATCCGTTAAGCAACTATGTGATACTTCATACAACTTAGGTGAAATAGTATTATGCCCTGATGAAAAATTTGAAATAGGTGGGTATGAATTTGATAGCACTTCTTATGGTATTCACAAAGTTTTTGTTAATGTAAATCCTGCACAAAATGCAAATACCAACCCTCCTCTATGCGATTCAACAAATGTATTCTTTATCATACCAGCTAAAATTAATCATATTATTTATCCTCTAAATTATCAAATGCCTTGTGCTAATAACAAAGTCACTTTGAATGCAAAGCAAACATATTGGTCACCAACTAATTCATTTAATACACTGAAGCATCAATGGCAAAGGTATTACCCAGACCCTAATATTGGTTGGAAAAATATTGCAGGAGCAAATGCTGATACTTTGTTAGTAGATGAACCATCAAAATATAGATTGATTACTTCATTAGATGTTATGTATAAAGATGGCAATGGAAATCTAAAAAATAAAATATGTAGTGCTATCTCAAAAGAAATAATTGTAACTACTCAAGATACTTTACCGCTTCAATTTCCAAAATACAGTATAGATAATACTCAATGTATTGGAATTCCATATCATATAAAAATCGAAAATCCTGACCCAAATTTGCAATATACTTGGATTAAGATTCCACAAAATGATACAATTAAAGGCTCAGAGTTAACTTTTGATATGGTTACACCCTATCAAATTTTAGGATTTTTTGCAAAAAGTGATTGTAAAGTAAGCTCAATTCGTTTTGATACTATTTATAATATAAGAGAAAATCAAGTTGTTGAAAATATTGCACTACAAGGGTATAATACTGCCTGTGTTGGCAACGAAATTGGGTTAAGATTAATAAATTACAATAATTATAAAATAAGTTTAAAAACTTCAGATTCTCTTAGTTTTAGAATATTAGGAGATAGTGTGTATTTGAATTTTAAATATCCTGGAATATATCAAATATCATTCAATATCAGTACCTTATGTAATGCAAGAACTATTGTTAAAACATTTTATATAGATGAATCAGTTCAAAATACAATCGTTTTTGGCTTAAAAACTGTGATTGAGAAATCAACAAACATATATTGTAATAACAATTCTAATCCTAATTTTCAAACTAAATGGTTAACTTCTAAGAACTTGAAATTTAAAAATTACAATTCAAACCCTAATTGTATAGCAGTTACATTTCCAAAAGGAATTTCAACAGGTTGGATAAAATCGACAGTTTATAATAATTGTTCCGAAAAATCGGATTCTATCTTTGTTTTATCCAAACCAAAATTTTTCACAGAAGCAATTGAAGAAATTAATTCTAATGATATTTCTATAAATGAAAGATACCAACATAATGAAATGTCAACCATGATGATTATTCCAAATCCAGCGATAAATTCAATTGAATTAAAAGCAACATCACCTTTTGATGAAATTGAAATAATCGATATATTAGGTAGCTCAAAGAAAATGATGAACGAAAATAATATATTTGATATAAGTAATTTGAATTCAGGTTTTTATATAGTAAAAATATTTTCAAATAATAAAGAAATTTCAAAAAATACATTTATTAAAATCAATTAAAACACATTACAATGAAATATTTATTTTTAATCTATATAGTTTTAGTATCTAATTTTATTATAGCACAAATACCAAGCGATAAATGTGTGGATGCAAAGAGAATATGCCTAAATGGTTATATTGGCGTAAATGATTCATTTACAGCAGGTAACGAACCCATTTCTTGCCCAAATGGGCAGCCATGGGGAGTTCACAATGATTTATGGATGATTTTCATACCAAAAGTTGCAAAATTGGAAATAAGTGTAAATGAAATCGGAAATTGTTTGGCGGGAAGTGGACTTCAAGCATTAATTCATGAAGATTGCAACTCTGCTCCAATTGATTGTGATGTTTTATGCGGTGGCAATCCAATTGTAGGTAGTTCGATTGAATTTATACCTGGTAAAGTTTATTATTTGAGAATTGATGGTTGTAGTGGGTCAATTTGCCCATTTCAAATTTCAGTTTCACCACCTAATGCAATTGACGAACCTGATGTAAAATTAGGTAATTGGTCCCCAATTGGTCAAATCAAAGGAGATTCTATTTTTAATTGTTTGTCTTATACAAAAACTTTAGTTGCACCATTAGATGTAAAAGCTACAATTTATGATTGGAAAATCACAAAAGGAAAAGGCATAATTAATCAAACTTCCAATAGAAATATTGTAGATTTAATTGCAAACGATACTACAGATATTACAGTAGAATTAGTGGTTTCAAATGGTTGCAATAGCTCTAAACCGACTTATTTTAATATGAAATATCAATCATCATCAATTAATTCTAAATCCATCTTTTTATGTCCAAAAGAAAATAATTATTTTGATGAAAAATCAAATCAATATCTATATCCAAATGATACATGTGGAAAGCCAAATATTTATAATTTTATCTTTATTGAACCAATCGGGTGTAAATTTAATTCTGAAGTTGTTGTTACAAAGAGTTGTGATTCAATTAGTTCATACAATTTAGGCAAATTAAATATTTGTAAAAATAGTTTTTTGATTTTGAATAATAAGTTTATTGGAGTTACAAATAAAGAAGTATCCTATAAAATAGCAATTGAGAAAGATAACACAAAAAATCCACCAATTTGTAATGATTCGGTTATATTTTCACTACATGAACTTATTCCTTCAAAACAAATTATTAAAAGTGGTGACTTACACTGCGATGGTGATAAAATAACTTTAAATATTGAAAAATTGAATGTGGAAAAAAATACAAAAGTTTTCTACCAATGGGAACGTTACGTTCAAAATAATTGGCAAACAATACCCAATGCTACAAATTCAGAATTAGAGGTGGTTGAGGCTGGAAAATATAGACTTCTACAAACCTTTCAAATTCAGAATGTTGTAAATGGACTTTCATTTACAGGAGAATATTGTACTATGGAAGCTTACACAGATTTGATAGAAATTAAAAAAGAAAATTCAATTCAACCATTTGATATTTTGAACAAGGATAGAATCTGTAATGGAAATATAATAACATTACAACCTATACAATCAGATAATAATTTGAATTATTTTTGGTCAATTAACAAAGGTAACTACTTGAATTCCAATTCTCTAAATTTGAATTTAACCAATTTGGCAAATCAAGTATGTCTATTTGCTACTACAAATTGTAACCTAACTTCAGATACAGTTTGTAAAATATTTATTGGAAAAGATTCATTGAAAGTACCTCCGTCATTTTCCAATTTTACTCAAAGTTGTGTGGGAGATCCATTGTTGCTTTCTATCAACAATTTTGATCCAATAATAAATTATTCATGGAATTTTCCTATAGACTCAATGAATATTGATGTGAAATCGAATGCATCAGCAGAGTTTATAGCCTATGTTCCAGGCATTTACACTATTTCTACCACAGCAGATAACGGTTGTAATGCTTTGACATCTTCCAACCAGTATCTATTTGAAAACCAATTAGTTCACTCCAAAATTTATGGACCAAATGTAGTTGTAGAAAAATCTACTCAGACTTATTGTATAAATACTGGAAAAAATAACGTAACTTGGAAAAGCTCAAAAGGATTAAAATTTAAGCAGAGTTATAAAAATGGGCAAAGTTGTATTATCGTAACATTTCCTAAATTAACCTCAAGTGGTTGGATTGTAGCAACTTATTCCAATAGTTGTTCAACTATTACTGATTCAACTTACGTGTTTGTAAAGCCATTTGGATTCACTGATTTAGCCGTTCAACAAAAGTACCCAAATCCAACATCAGAAAATTTGAAAGAATTAAAAAATTCGACTTTTCAAATTGTACCAAATCCTTCTACAGGAATTTTTAAAATTTCAACAGAAGAAATTTTTGATAGAATAGAGGTAACAAATATTATTGGAAGAAATTTCAAAGCCATTCAAATCAATGATAATCAGTATAGTATTAGTGAATTGCCTTCAGGATTATATATTATATCATTGATAAATGATGGTAAAAAATTAGGAAGTAGAAGATTAATGAAAATAGAATAATAATACTTTTAACAAATTAACATAGTAAAACTTTAAGTCATTAGATTAATTCTAAATTAAAATTATATCAATAAGTATTACCTTTTGGTTGCAAATATTTCCTACTTTTGAACTTTAAAATCCTATTTAATCAATGAAGATAAAATAGGATATATTTTGTACAAATTGTTTTATTGAATGAATATTGCAATAGTAAAAGAATCAAAAGATTTTGAGAAAAGAGTTGCATTAACGCCTGATATTTGCAAACAATTAATTATTTCAGGATTTGAGTGTAGTGTTGAAAAAGGAGCAGGAATTTCATCATTTTTTAGAGATGAAAGTTATGCTGAAAACGGTTGTAAAATAGTAGATTCCAAATCTGAGCTAATAAAAAATGCAGATGTGGTGGTAAAAGTCAATCCATTGACCAATGATGAAATTTCATGGATGAAGCCCAATGCTATTTCTATTTCATTCATGTATGCAGCTTCCAATCCAGATTTGGTTAGTAAATGTGTTCAACAAAATATTTCTGCCTTTTCAATGGATGCAATTCCTAGAATTTCTAGGGCTCAAAAAATGGACGTATTAAGTTCTCAAGCTAACTTAGCAGGGTACAAATCAGTTATTATTGGTGCTTACCATTTAGGAAAAATTTTCCCTTTATTGATGACGGCAGCTGGTACGATAAAACCAGCAAAAGTAGTTATTATGGGTGCAGGAGTAGCTGGTTTGCAGGCTATTGCAACTGCTAAGAGACTTGGTGCTATCGTAGAAGTTAGTGACATTCGCCCAGAAACTAAGGAACAAGTCGAATCTTTAGGAGGCAAATTCATAGAAGTGCCAGCTGACGATTCTGTGAAAATGGAAGGCGGATATGTAAAAGGAGTATCAGAAGATTTTCTAAAAAGACAACGAGAAATAGTCGCAAAACATATTAGTGAAGCCGATTTAGTCATCACTACTGCATTGATTCCTGGCAAAAAAGCACCAATGCTAATTCCAGAAGAGTTAGTAAATAATATGAAATTGGGTGCTGTCATTGTGGATATGGCAGTGGAGCAAGGCGGAAATTGTGCAAGTAGCGAGTACGGAAAAACGGTTGAAAAAAATGGAGTTACCATTGTTGGTGAGCCTAACATTCCTTCATTATTGCCTTTGAATGCCAGCGAATTATATGCAAAAAACTTAGCTACTTTCTTATTACATTTGGCTACTAAAGATGGTTTTAAATGGGAATTGGATGAAGAAATCACCAAGGGTAGCCTTATCGTTCATCAAGGTAAAAGTTTAATCAATTAAAAATGAGTGAGTTAATAAATTTTTTAGGATCGAATATACAGATGTTGTATATCGTCATTCTTTCCATTTTTGTCGGTGTGGAAGTAATTGGTAAAGTACCAGCAGTATTGCATACGCCATTAATGAGTGGTGCAAATGCCATACATGGTGTAGTAATTATTGGAGCAATCATTGTGATGTTGAATACGGATAGTTCAAATATACTAGCATTATCACTTGGTTTTGTCGCCGTAGTATTAGGTACATTGAATGTAGTGGGAGGTTTTGTGGTGACGGATAGAATGTTAGAAATGTTTAAAAAGAAAAAGTAAACAATCATGAATTCAATTTATATTTTAGATATCATCTATTTAATTGCATCAGTCACTTTTGTAATTGGCTTGAAAATGTTGAGTCATCCTGATACTGCTCGAAAAGGTAACCTTTGGGCAGCATTCGGAATGGGAATTGCAATTGTTGGTACAATTTTTCTATATGAAAGCCATTATGCCACAAGAGATTCCACTAAACTTTTACTCATTTTTGGAGCTATTGGAATCGGTACTATAGCAGGTTGGATGACAGCCAAAAAAGTGCAAATGACCAAAATGCCCGAATTGGTTTCCTTGTTTAATGGTATGGGAGGAGCTTGTGCCGCTTTGATTGGGCTGATGGAATATGAACACAATAAAGGCAACACTATGGCGATTGCAACCATTATTGCTGGAATGATAATTGGTTCGGTTTCTTTTAGTGGTAGTATCATTGCATTTTTGAAGCTCAATGGAACCTTGAATAAACCAGTTCGTTTGCCGAGTTATAATATTCTGAATACGATTATTATGGTAGTTCTTCTTGGTGTAGGTGCATATATTTCTTATGATCAACCAGAATTTATTTTCGTTTTTGGTTTATTCGTTCTTGCTCTTATATATGGTGTGTTATTTGTTCTCCCAATTGGTGGTGCTGATATGCCAGTTGTAATATCCCTTTTAAATTCATTTACTGGACTTGCAGCTGCTTTTGGTGGTTTTCTTTATCATAATCAAGTGATGCTTACAGGTGGAATTTTAGTTGGTTCAGCAGGTACGATTCTGACTTTAGCGATGTGTAAAGCGATGAACCGACCATTGAGTAACGTTATTTTTGGAGCATTTGGTGGTGGTAGTGCCACTGGTGGTGGTCCAGAAGTTAATGGTAGCATCAAAGATATTTCTATTTCCGATACTGCTATATTGATGAATTATGCTAAGAAAGTAGTGATAGTGCCAGGTTATGGATTGGCAGTTGCTCAGGCTCAACATGTGATTCATGAATTAGAAAATATCTTGGAAGATCATGGTGTTGAGGTGAAATATGCTATTCATCCTGTGGCTGGAAGGATGCCTGGACACATGAATGTCTTGTTGGCAGAAAGTAATGTTTCTTACGATAAATTAGTGGAAATGGAAGATATCAACCCTGAATTCCCAAATACGGATGTCGTGTTGGTTGTTGGAGCAAATGACGTGGTGAACCCAGCTGCAAAAACTGATCCTAGCTCACCGATTTATGGTATGCCTATTCTTGATGTTGAAAATGCAAAACATATCATCGTCAACAAAAGAAGTATGAATGCTGGTTATGCTGGTATTGATAATTTATTGTTTTACAATCCCAAAAATAGTATGTTATTCGGTGATGCCAAAGATGTTTTGACTAAATTGGTGCATGAATTAAAAAATATGTAGTACGTTTTTTTATATATTTTGAAAAGCTTAGTTGGGTATTCTGACTAAGCTTTTTTTTGTAAAAGAAATTTTATTTGTTATATGGTCACTAAAAAAGTCAATGAATGTATTACGTTTTTAATCATTTATTATATGGTCATCATTAATTTTTTGAATTTCTAATTCAGTTAAACCAGTAACATCACTAATTAAATTAGGATGTAATCCTTTTTTTAACAAATTAATTGCAATTTCAATTTTTCCTTCAATTTTTCCTTCAATTTTTCCTTCAATTTTTCCTTCAATTTTTCCTTTTGCTTCACCTTCGTCAAAAGCAGTATCAATTACATTTTTTAAGTCTCTATATGATTTCAAACTTTCTTCATATTGATCCTTTTCTTCAGGTGAGAATTTAGCTATTTCAGCTGCTTCAAATAACCGTTGAAAAACTCGTTCCTGCAATTTCATAGGTCTTTCAATTAAGTTTGGTAAATATTTTAATACATATAACCATTTATCATAAGTTGTTTCTAATTCTTCTTCAGTTTTCTTAAAATGAGGCATTTCTAAATAAATAAAAGTCAATTTATCATAAAACACATTTCCATTTTGATTTTTAAGTTGCACTTCATGTCTTACATCTAGCTTATCTGAATTTATTTTACCATTTAACTCATCATCACTAAAAGCAAAATCCAAAATTCCAACAGTATAAATAGGCGATAATTGATAATTCCAGTCACCTGTTTGAGCCTGTTCTTGAATTGGAAATGAAGCGTAGAACAAACTTCTATCTTTAAAATAATTTTGTTTAGCCTTTTGCATTTCCACAATAAATCTTTCACCCTTTGAACTAATACAATATAAATCAAATATAGCTTTTCTGTCTAATTCAGTTTGACCAACACGTTCAGTATTGTTATATTTCAAATCAGAAATTTTTTTATGTTGGGGTAAAATGACCTCATTCAAAAAATTGATCAACAAATCTTTATTGATTTCTGTGCCGAATAATTTTTTGAAACCAAAATCAGTAAATGGATTGATATATTTTTCTTTTATTGCCATTAAAATAGCTTTAAGAAAACAAAGTTAGCAATATTTTGATTCTAATTTGTGTAAATTACATTTTCAGCTTAGATAATAAAATATAATTGTAAAAGAATAGCAAATCTTTATTTTTATGAATTATTATATATTTTTTTAATTATATTTATCTCATTATTTAATTTCAAATTGCAAAACCATCTAATTATGGCTTGCTCCACAATATACTTACAAAGTAGAAATAATTCTAAAGTAATAGATTTTTTTAGTATTATTAAAAATACTTTTAAATTTATTAATTTTCTGCATAGAAAACTTATCTTATTTTTCCTATTTAATTTTTTGACAATTAATTTCTGCTACAATCAAGTTTTTGATACTTGTGAAATATATATTAATAATAAAATGACAGGCTGGGGTATAAATGTCTGTGCTGGTGATACTTCTCATTTCGAAGTTTTATGTCCTCCAAATTATACTAAAAAAATAGATTCCATAGAATGGAAAATCATTAATCCATATCGTAATACAGAAATTGGAGATACAGCATTATTATTTGGAAAAATTCTTGTTGATACAATTACCAAAAATCAATTTAATTATTTTTTTATAGATACTTTGAGTTGTGATAATATGTATTTATATAAAAGAATACAAGTTTTTTCTAATTTATATTTTTCTAAAGATACATTTCATGAAATTGCTTTACGTTATAATACATTTTGTGTTCAATATTGCCCAGTACAATTTGCAGAATTCAAGGAATCGGGTAGAGTAGTCTGTGAACGAACAGGAACGGTTGATTTTCAAGACCTATCCAATAGAGTACCTACGGAGTGGGAATGGACATTTGAAGGTGGCTCACCCAATAAATCCACAGAAAAAAACCCTAAAGGAATACGATACGAACAATCTGGAACTTATGGGGTTCGGCTCATAGCTAAAAACCCTGCTGGAGCTGATACTATATATAAACCCTACTGGATAAAAGTGTTGCCATCCCCAGCTGTTTCAGATGATACGATTCAAGAAGTTCTAGCAAATATTGGAGATACAATAGTGCTGCAAAAATGTTTTTCAGGCACAAAATACAAATGGAAAAATAGCAAACATGTTGTGTTGGATTCTTTAGAAACTTTTCAATATGTGGTGAAGAAATATGAAACAATTTATTGCACGGTTTCGCAAGATAGCTTTTGCGATGCCACTTGCAAATATCAAATTAAAATCAGTGATAAACCAAGAATTTATATCCCCAATGTCATCACCCCAAACGAAGATGGCTATAATGACTATTTAGAAGTGTATGGCAACCAACATCAATTGTTATTGATGCAAGTGTTTGATAGATGGGGCAATCGCATATTTTCATCACAAGATTCGATGGCAAAGTGGGATGGAACCATTGATAATCAAAAAGCCAACCCAGGCACCTACATTTGGATGATTCGCTATATCGATTTGAGAAACAATAAAGAAAAAGTGCTTAGTGGCGATGTCACTGTGATATTGAATTAAAATATGTATTCAAATAAAGAAAATGTTATATTAATAATCTATATTTTTTATAATTTAATAAAAAATAACAAGTTTTTCTTGGACATATTAAATATATATTTTACCTTTAGAAATTATTAAAAAACATTAATATAAAAACCTTATTTAAAATGAAGAATTTAACCATAAGATTCAGCCAATTAGCCATCAAACCATCAAACCATCAAACCATCAAACCATCAAACCATCAAACCATCAAACCATCAAACCATCAAACCATCAAACCAT
>Ga0116191_1000442_pt1 | contig 37672 bp, 54 predicted proteins | sample AD_UKC111_MetaG_FD_89897 | JGI IMG/M metagenome (GOLD analysis project Ga0116191, IMG submission 89897) | Active sludge microbial communities of municipal wastewater-treating anaerobic digesters from Hong Kong - AD_UKC111_MetaG | ecosystem: Engineered > Bioreactor > Anaerobic > Digestate... | reverse complement strand
AAAGGCAAGGCTATAACCAATAGCCTCAAGATTAAGAAAAACCGGTTTCTAGGCAGGCAAGACAGGACTTTCCTTTTATCATTCGACGAGACAAGTAAGCGGTATTTTGTGGCCGGTAATGGTAGTCCTGACTGGAAATATAGTTGGGTGAAAGCCATTGGGCAGAAGTCAAGCCAGGAAGAGTTTAGCGCGTGGGAAAAGCTTGGGAAGGAGGTAGCCTTAGACGAAGACGGGTTACATTTTAGCGATTAGCCCTTGGCAGGCATTAGCCAAGATTTATAAGCGACACGGCAGGAAGATCATGATACGCACTTGGCCGTGTTTTTTGTTTATTTGGAAGTATGAAATCGACTACCCCGACTAGCAGGCAAGACCTGCTTTTTTGATGAGAGAAGGTGAAAAACTGAACACGATCAAACTAGGCTCGTTATTCGATGGAATAGCGGGCTTTCCTTTATCAGCATCAGAAGTTGGCATTATTCCTGTTTGGGCAAGCGAAATCGAACCATTCCCCATCAAAGTATCCCAACATCACTTCCCTTTTATGAAGCACCTGGGGGACATTACAAAGATAAACGGAGCAGAGATTGAACCCGTCGATGTAATCACCTTTGGAAGTCCATGCCAGGATTTGAGCGTAGCCGGGAAACGAGAAGGTTTAGATGGTGAGCGTTCGGGTTTATTCTTAGAAGCCATACGAATTGTGAGGGAAATGCAAGACTCAACCGGAGGCGAATACCCCCGGTTTCTTATTTGGGAGAACGTGCCAGGGGCTTTTAGTAGTAATCAGGGAGCCGACATACAAGTAGTTTTGGATGAATTTGAAAAGCTAGGTTTCGTGGTAGACATGAATGTGTTAGATGCTCAATTTATGGGTGTTCCGCAAAGAAGGAGAAGGATTTTTGCATTATGTGTAAGCGCAAGTTATATTCGCCAGATGAAGACTCCTATATCATTCGGAATTATTACACAACTACTGACAGAAGTATTGCTTTGCATCTTGAGCGAACAATTAAATCTGTACGAAGAAGGGCCAAAAAACTCGGTTTGGAAGCAAAGAAAACTAACCGTAGATGGACTCCAGAAGAAGATGAAATTATTCTCAACAGAGGCGAAAAGGGACTTCGAGATATTGCTCACCAGTTGGATAGACATATGTCGGACATATCTCAACGAGCAATCACTATTGGGAAACCGTTCAGAGAAATCAAGTATCACAACAAAAGCGGATATCTCCAAAAGCGAATCCCTGATGGGAATGGAAAACGAAGAACTATTTGGCGACACATTGAAGTCGTGGAAGCAATTATTGGACGTTCTTTATTGCCAGGGGAACTCGTGCATCACATTGACTGCGACAAGCGAAATAATGAACCAGATAATTTATGGTTGTGCCATTCTGTTAGAAAACATGGCATTGCTCATCGCTCGCTTGAAAGATTGTTGCCAGAACTCATACGAAACGGCATTGTATATTTTGACCGCGAGGGAGGTGTGTATAAGTTATGCGAGAGAGAGACAGACAGGCTTCACGCTGTTTAGCGAATTGGAGCGGATTCCATGTTGGGATGATTATATCCGACTGCATACCCAAACAGGGCAGTTTTTTGAGCGATATTTTGGAGGCCGATGTGCCAGCGAAATACTTTTTAAGCCCGAAAGCCTGCGAGGGAATATTGCGGAGAGCAGAAAAGCGAGGCAAGAAGCTGCCGCCACAGTTGGAGATGGCATTGAGGAATCAAATTGTCTAACACCTTGGGATGTGCAGAGTCGAAGAATACATGACGTTAATGGCAAATGGCCGTCATTGTACGGTGGAGAAGGTGGAGGGCATGGATATGTTGCCCAATGCGTGACGACCGGGACCGGTCGTCGTTATGACCCTGAGACAGAAACACTAATCCCTGTAGCACTTTCTGGTGATAAGATCCGCACTCTCACCCATAGAGCAGATTCAAGCCCATGTGTTGACCGGGGACAAGATGTTGTGTTTATACCACAGTTATATGACATGACCCATGCAAACGATGTAATACGTCCAGTTCAGCCAGGTATTTCACCGACGCTAAATCATAGAATGGGGACCGGAGGAAACCAAGTGCCCATTTTGCCCTATCCCGACCCAGCAAATACTTTGCTTGCAAAAGCCAATATGTCCTTTCGAGGTGATTCGGATAATGTTGTCAGTCTTGGCTACCGCGTGCGCCGCCTAACACCTCTTGAGTGCGAAAGACTTCAGGGACTACCGGATGGGTGGACTGATATTCCGGGTTCAAGTGACACGGCAAGATATAAAGCCATTGGAAACGGCATGGCAAAGCCCTGTGTGGATTATGTAATGAGTGGCATAGCGGAAGTTTTGAAAGCAGGTGACACATGAGAACCCCCTGCCGCATTCACTACGCCAAGAAGAACACCGCACCCGATGCCAAATGGAGAGAATTACCCGGAACAGCAATAGCCATGGGTAGACACAAAGGCCCTAAAAATGTACTGGTTGAAACAAGCCTGGGGAGAGTGGTAGTACCCCGGGGCAATGTTAGATTTGAGAGGAAGTGACGTATGAGAGTAGATGAGATGCCTATTAGAAAAGATTATGTAGCAGGAGGATACCAATTCATCGAATGTTCCGCTTGTGGACTTCGGTTTAATGCCGGTAGGCCAGGAAATAGCGCAGGATTTAGATGGAGTAACGCTCTTAAGGCAGAATGGTGGGCTAAACACACAGGAGTTCCGCAAACAGAACACTGCCTTAAGTTATGCGAAGAAGATATACCGGGTTTATGCAAAAGCTTGGGAGGGGTAGAAGCATGATTCTGTCTATCGACCCAGGCCCCGTACAGAGTGCATTTGCCGTCCTAGACGAATACCTAAAGCCCATTGAGTTTGGAATCCTGCCGAACGATGAACTCTTGGACCGCCTGCATTGGGGCGAGTTTGAAGGTAAAAATGATTACTTTGCGATTGAGATGGTGGCTCATTACGGCAAAGGAATGCCTGCGGGGAAAGATGTTTTCGATACCTGTGTTTGGATAGGCCGGTTTTGGCAAGAAGCAGATTGCCCCTATAAGGAATTTATCTATCGCAAGCAAGAAACTTTAAACCTTTGCGGGAGTATGAGGGCAAAAGATGGTAATATCCGGCAGGCCCTAATTGACAGGTTTGCGCAGCATGATTTCAAAAACGGAAAAGGGACAGTAAAAAACAAGGACTGGTTTTATGGCGTCTCAAAGGACGTATGGGCGGCTATAGCGGTTGGGGTTACATACTATGACACGGTAATTATGAACAAAAAGAAGGTGACTCCATGACTCTCCAAGCCCTAATGAAAAAGCACTATCAGCGCGAGTATTGGCTAAAGAAAGCCAAAGCATACGGCATCCCAACCGAAGGCCGCGAGGTTGAAGCGGCGAGAGAGGCAGAGCGAATGTACAGGAAGGAATATCGGGCGAGGAAGAAGGTGGGAGGTTGAACTACCAAGAGTTCCTTGATTCAAAACGAATAATACATCGAAGTAGTGGGCTTGATATTCCAAGAGAAGAATTGAACCCGTTTTTATTTGACTTTCAAAAAGATTTAACCTGGTGGAGCCTAAAGAAGGGCAAGGCCGCATTGTTTACTGCAACGGGAACCGGAAAAACTAGGATGCAGGTAGCGTGGTCCGATAAAATCCACGAACACACAGGCGAAGATGTTCTAATCCTTGCGCCCCTTGCCGTGTCCATGCAAACAGTGAGGGAAGCAGCTAATATTGGAATAAGTGTTCATCCCTGCCGAACCCAAGATGATGTTAAGCCCGGGATTAACATAACAAACTACGAGATGTTGCAGCACTTTAAACCGGAGAAATTCGGCGGCGTAGTCATAGACGAATCCAGTATCTTAAAATCATTCGATGGCAAACTACGGCAACAAATTACAGATGCTTTCAGTGATACCCCGTTTAAGCTATCCGCAACCGCCACGCCATCTCCGAACGATTATATGGAACTGGGAACACAAGCTGAGTTTTTGGGTGTGATGAAGCGAAACGAAATGCTTGCCATGTTTTTCACTCACGATGGCGGTGACACTTCTAAATGGCGATTAAAGGGCCATGCTCAAAAGAGATTTTGGGAGTGGGTTGCGTCATGGGCAGCAGTTATAACTAAGCCAAGCGATTTAGGATACGAAGATGGCGACTTTGAACTTCCACCGCTTAATATTCATGAGGAAATAATCAAAACAGATAGGCCGCTTAACGGTTCATTGTTTGTAGTCGAAGCAAAAACCTTGCAGGAACAGAGAGATGCCGCAAGACAGACTTTGCCTCAACGCGTGGCTAGATGTGCCGAGATAGTAAACAGCAGTGATAAGCCTTTCCTTGTTTGGTGCAATCTTAATGCTGAATCAGAAGCCCTTAAACGAGCCATACCTGATGCAATTGAAGTTAAGGGCAGTGACAGCAACGAACATAAAGAAAAAGCCATGCTGGGATTTGTTGATGGCAAATATCGAGTGCTAGTGTCTAAGCCCTCTATTTGCGGATTCGGCATGAATTTTCAGCATTGTTCGGATATGGTATTTGTCGGGTTATCTCATTCATTCGAGCAATATTACCAGGCCGTAAGGCGTTGTTGGAGGTTTGGGCAGACTAAACCGGTTAACGCAACTATCATAACATCGGATTTAGAAGGAGCCGTTAGAGCCAACATTGAGCGCAAAGAACGTGATGCGCAGCAAATGATAAAGGAGATGGTTGAATATACCAAAGATATTACCCGGAGAAATGTTAGAGCAACCGTTAGAGAAGTAACAGAATATAACCCCACTGTCGAAATGAAAATACCGGACTGGTTAAGGAGTGAGGCTGTTTGAAAGTATTAAACCAAGTCATAACCGATAAATTCAGTATTTATCATGGTGATTGTGTTGACGTGATAAAAGGTATACCTGATAATTCAATCCACTACACGATATTCTCGCCTCCGTTTGAATCATTGTATACTTATTCAAATTCAGATCGTGATTTTGGTAATTGCGCCAGTAGTGAAGAATTTCATATACAGTTTAGCTTTTTAATTGATGAACTGTACCGAGTAACAATGCCGGGAAGGTTATTGAGTTTCCATTGCATGAACCTGCCCACCAGTAAACAGCATGATGGATATATCGGCGTTAGAGACTTTAGGGGAGAATTGATCAGGAGCTTTCAAAAGGCAGGATGGATTTATCATAGTGAAGTCTGCATATGGAAAGACCCAGTAACCGCCATGCAGCGAACTAAAGCATTGGGCTTGTTGCATAAACAGCTTGTTAAAGATAGTTGCATGAGCAGACAAGGTATTCCTGATTATTTAGTGACCATGAGAAAGCCTGGGGAGAACCCGGAGAGAGTGGAAGGGCCATTAGAGTATTATGCGGGTGAAGATGTTATTGAATTTTCTACTAACCGCACCAAGAAAAGCATTGAGATATGGCAAAGATATGCTTCTCCTGTTTGGATGGATATTAACCAAAGTGATACTTTGCAAAAGGAATCAGCAAGAGAAAACGAAGATGAACGCCATATATGCCCTTTACAGTTACCCGTTATTGAAAGAGCTTTACAATTATGGACTAATCCCGGCGATATTGTACTATCCCCTTTTATGGGCATCGGCAGCGAGGGCTACAAGGCTTTGGAAATGGGCAGGAAGTTTGTCGGCATTGAGCTAAAAGAGTCATACTATCGAGTTGCAGTATGGAACTGCAAAATGGCGGCCAATAAAGGGCAACAAATCAGCTTATTTGGGAGTGATGCTATATGACCCAAGCAATCGCCTTCTATCGAGAAGGCAGGCTCATAATCGGACAGGTTTACTCGACCTTCATGGAACGCCAAAGAGATGGCCGGTACATGGAGGTTTTATTTTGCCAAGATTCGGACGGAATCAGGCGCAGGGTGGAAAAGCGGGATGTGATGATAGTCACCGCTAAGACCGCAGCGAAACCACTTAAGAAATCAAAAAGGAGGCGTGAGCGTGACGCAAGACGGGAACGAATGCAAAGGGCAAAGGATTTATATATGCGGCCCTTTGTCGTCGGACAATGAGCGTGAACAGTGGGCTAATGTGGCTATAGCCAAACGAGTAAGCATTGAACTGATGGAAAAAGGGCATTATCCTTTTTGCCCACATTTAGCAGTACATTACAACAGCGACAGGACGTATGAGCAATGGCTTGAATATGATTTAGTTTGGTTGAAACAATGTGAAGCCATATTCTTCATTGGCGAATCGCCGGGAGCTAACAAAGAGCTTGCCAATGCCAAAGAATTAGGATTACAAGTTTTCCATGAATTAAAAGAAGTACCGGATTTGAAAGGAGCAAAAAACAATGAATAGTATTCACATAATTGGTAATTTAGTTAGACAACCCGAACTCAAATTTACGCAATCAGGTAAGCCTGTAACAAATTTTACTGTTGCGGTTCCAGACAAATACAACAAGGATAACACCAATTTTTTACCTGTGATTGTGTGGGGAAAAACCGCCGAGCTATGTGTTGAGTGGTTAGACAAAGGCAAAAAAGTAGGCATAACTGGGAGATTGACTTCCCGTAAATATGAAACGCAAGATGGGCAAAAGAGAACTGTAATTGAAATCGTGGCTGATGAAGTAGACTTTTTAACACCCAAAAGTGACACCAAACCATCCTCCCCTCCCCAACAAGATCAATGGAACAGCCTTGGAGCCGAATTAAACATGGATGATACGGACGACGCACCTTTTTAGGAGGTGTGTCTAATGTTGCGCACCACAACCATAAATAGTCCCACAAGGAATGATTTACGCTACAACTATGCTGGATTAGCCGCTGCGCTCATATCCCCAAAACAGATTACTCCTGACAAAGCATTAGCCATGGTTGGAATTGTAAAACCCATTGAACGGCCAACATTTGAAGAATACAGAAAATGGACAATAGAAGATGCTTACGCTATGCAAGATTTACGAGATAAACAAAAGCTTACATGGCCAAAGGTAGGAGAAGTTTTTGGGGTTAGCGGCGACAGTGCTTATGGGGTGGTGAGACGTTTCTTGAAAAAGAAAGAAGGTGTTTCATAGGTTGAAACGATACCTGTTATACGTTGCCCGCTGGGGTGTCCTAGCACTTCCAGGGGCGACGTTTTTAGTTTGGGTAAGCAAATATATTACAAACACATACCTGGCCATGGTGGTCTCACAAATAGCTCTAGGGGCCATTGTTTATTTTGTGGATAAAAAAATATTTGGATTAAAGGAATAATTGATATGAAAATTTTGTTTCTTGCTGGCATTTATCTTGGTGGAATGGTTTTCAGTTTGTTATTTTGCATGGGGGCAAACAGCAAAAGTGATGGGGAGGGATAAAAGTTGGCATTTTGGATAGTAGTTGGTTTGGGTGTATTAAGTATATCTATCATGCTTGCCGAGGCATGGCTGAGAGAAAGAAGGGGATAATATGCAATCGCTTATTCGAGGCGTAATTAATCCCTGTCCTTATTGTGGTAGGAACAAAGATTTGACGGTACATTATTTTTGCAATACCACTATGTTAACTGAATGGCCGGAGCTTAATGAGATAGCTCGGAAACTGTATTATGGTAATTTAACTGGAGCCCAAAGGTTAGTGATTGAATTTTATGCAAAACATCGGCCAAAGAGTCAATATGAACCAAGTGACAATGATGAAGTGGAAATTTAGGAAAATGTGATAAAGAGTAAATCTTATATCAAGAAAGGAGGTTAAAGAATGAGAAATAAGAAGCATTTAAGGCAAGGTGATGTTGGCATAGTTAAGATTGGGCCAGCCGATGTTTCTAAATTGACTAAGATAAAACCCATTAATGGCCGAAACATTCTTGCTTATGGTGAAGCTACTGGACATCATCATTCTGTTATAGCTGATAAAACAGAATTGTACTGGCTTAATGAAAATACTATGCTTTTACGAGTACTGGAAGAAGTTGAGCTTGAACACCAAGAACATGATTGGCTGAAACTGTTCCAAGGGGATTATGAAGTACACATTCAAGTTGAATATGACCCTGAAGGTGAAAGGAAGGTACAGGATTAATGAAAAAGATTAAGTATCTTACACCTGAACAGAAGGCTAAATTTCCTCAGTATGTGAAGGAATGGACTGATATTGGTCGTTGTACGATGCCCGCTGATAGACCATCTGCCGAAAAAGCTATTCGGCAAATATATCAAGTGGCTGGATTGAAACCACCTCTTAAAATAGTATGGTGTGACAGTCCTTTAAGTAGTGCTCTGACAAGAATAGTAGTTCAAGAATACTTTAAAAAATTTGAAAAAGGTAATGCAAAAAATACCGTTAAGAATAATGCCTTGGATAGTGTTGGTAACAGTGTTTGGAATAGTGTTTGGGACAGTGTTAGGAATAGTGTTTGGGATAGTGTTTGGGATAATATTCGGGATAGTGTTGGGAATAGTGTTGTAAATAATATTTGGAATAGGGTTCGAGATAGTGTTTGGGACAATGTTGGGGATAGTATTAGATATAGTGTTTACGGGCAACATGACGCTGATTGGCTTGGTTTTTTTAGATATTTTCGGGATGAGTGCGGTTTAGTTCAGGAAACAGAGAAACTAGAGGGACTATGGAATTTATGCAAAAGTGCAGGATGGGCAATACCACATCAAAATATTTGTTGGGTTTCAGAACGTCATAACATACTCCATTGGGATGAACAAAACCGTTTACATTGTATAGATGGGCCAGCTTTAGGTTATCCTGATGGCTTTGCCATTTATGCTTGGCATGGCGTAAGAGTGCCAGAAAGAATCATAATGCATCCTGAAACTATAACTCCTGATGAAATAGCAAAAGAACAAAACGCAGAGATACGGCGTGTGATGTTGGAGCAATTTGGTCGAGATAAGTTCTTACAACTACCTACTTGTCAGAAGGTTCACTCTGACGATTATGGCATTTTATATCGCAACAATTCAATACTTGATGTGAATGGTGAACCCTATTGCTTCGTAAAGGTGGTTAATTCCACTCCTAACCCTGATGGAACATATAAGGACTATATACTACGAGTAAATCCTCATTGTCAAACAGCTAGAGAAGCAGTACAATCAACATTTCCACGTATAAAAGATTTTGCTCCAGCAATTGAGAGTTAAGGAGGTGTAACAATGGGAATTTGGATAAGAAGTCAAGATGGAAAGAAACTTGTTGAAGCAAAATGTATTAGCATTAATGAAGATAATAATATAATGGCAGATTGTGGAGCAAGCGAAACGGGGTTTTATATGGGTTTATATCCCACTGAAGCAGAAGCTAAGGCAGTTTTAGATGAAATAGAAGATTTTATTCAGGATGTAACATTATCTGTTCAATCCAAAAGAAATCCTATCTATCACATGCCTTTGGCAAAGGAGGGAATGGCGCATGATAACAGGAGTTAAGGGATTCAATAACAAGCTACAATGCACTCCAGAAGGCAAAGTATTTCAATATGAGATAGGTAAAGAATACGAGGAACCGGAGGCGAATGCTTGCGAGACAGGCTTTCACTTCTGCGAGAATCCACTGGATTGCTTTTCATACTATCCGCCCGGAAAATCTCGGTACTGCGAGGTTGAGGGCGATGGCAAGATAGACAAGCGCAACGATGATAGCAAGGTCGCCTGTTCAAAGATAAAAATCGGCGCAGAGATTGGACTAAAAAGCATTATCGAAGGCGGCATTGAGTTTATATTTGATCGTACTACTTTCAGTGAAGAAAATAGCACCACCGGATACAGGAGCGGAGCACAGGCCACCGGACACAATAGCGGAGCACAGGCCACCGGCGACAGGTCAGGCGCACAGGCTACAGGGTACAGGTCAGGTGCACAGGCTACCGGTGACTGTTCAGGTGCACAGGCTACCGGGGACTGGTCAGGTGCACAGGCTACCGGGGACTGGTCAGGTGCACAGGCTACCGGGGACTGGTCAGGTGCACAGGCTACCGGGGACTGGTCAGGTGCACAGGCTACCGGTGACTGTTCAGGTGCACAGGCTACCGGGAACTGGTCAATGGCGACTACCAACGGTTTGGAATCCGCATCCCATGTTGACGGCAAAGATGCGGTTGCAATGGCTATTGGACATAAGAGCAAAGCCAAAGGCACAAAAGGCTCATGGCTGGTGCTGGCTGAATGGGAACAGGCATCTGAAGGATGGTTTATAAAGGACATGAAAGCCATAAAGGTGGACGATGAACAAATTAAGGCTGACACTTGGTATGTGTTGAAAGACGGAGAGTTTGTGGAGGTGTAGAACATTGAGCATAGACAAAACAGGGGTATTTTTCACCCTAACCTGCGATAACTGCGGGCAGGTGTTTGATGAAGAGTTTGACAGTTTTAACGAAGCGGTTGATGCCAAAGTCGATAACGGATGGAAGTCTAGGAAAAGACATGGCAACTGGGAAGATTGGTGCCCGAAATGCGCTAAAGAAAGCGAGGTTTAGCCATGGATAAAGCGAAGCTGGCCGAGATTAAACCTTATAAGCCGTGGGACTTCTGCAAAAGTGTCAATTGTTATCAGCTTGAGAAAATTAAGCATGATGAACGGTGCAAACAACATTGCCAAAATAATTGTTATGCCTATAAAATGCACCAATATCTGAAGGGCAACAACCAGATTTATGAAGAAGGCTCTGCTCTCGCCTGCGACTATGCGGCGCTTCAGGAGAAGGTTGAGCGGTTAGAGCGGATAGAGAAGACGGCTCAGGATATTTATGAAATTATATCCCTTGGGCATTGCGACTTTAGAAACGGCGTATCGGCCTTTGGCGTAGACGAGGGTGAAGAAATGTCACGGCCATATATAAAAGCTTTAGCCAAAGCCCTGGCAGAAGGAGGCGGGGAGTAAGATGATATGCCCTAATTGCATGATCATATTTGAACCACTCGAATGCTCCGAAGAAGATTTTTGCGACGAATGCTTACAGGTAATTGAATGTAACGAATGTGAGCATGCGGATTATTGTTGCGGAGACTGTGAGGCAATACATGAATGGAGCGGGAATAATGGAAATACCTAAGTGCAGAGAATGTTTATATGCTGATAAACATAATACTTGTATGCATAAGGATGGGTCACAATGCCAATTAAGTCGTAAACGTCCGTATTGGAGCCCTAAACAGAAGAATAAATTATCACCATCATTACAGAGAATTATTAAGTCTTGGGAGGTATACGCCGATGAAAAGGCCACCGATTGAGAATATCTTAATTGTGTTCAAGGACAATTATGACGGCCCTTGGGACTTAGGGTTAATTGCCAAGCTCCACACAAAAGAACTGGCGGAACATGCGCTTCTATTGGAGAAAGCCCTAGTGTCGGCGTGCACCGAAGAAGTCATAAAGATGTATTATATATGCAAAGAGTAAAGGAGTCTCATAATGACTAAAAAATTACCTCCCCATAAAACACCTATTGACTTCGGCAAATTTATCAGCGATTTATACAATTTTGTTATGGAATTTAAAGAATGGGTAATACAGGACTCGGCAAAGATGGCGGTTGAAATTTACGATTTGAAGCAACGCATAAAGGTGTTGGAGAAAAAGGCAGGTGAATCTAATGGCAAAATACCTTAATTCAGATCAGCGAGAAACATTGATATGGTTAAATGCCCTAATAACAAAGTTCAATAAGGATGCCATGCACTGGCCCGCCACCAAAAGGAAATTCCTAAATGAAGCTATACCATACCTTGAGGAGTTGATGGTGAAACTCATGGCAGGCATAGACCGCAAAGACGGTGCAGCAGTAGTCAAGCTTGCCGGTGAAGTAAATCCGGTCCTGATGAAAAATGACTGGTCGGAAACAGATCCTACTATTAAAGTTGACTTCGATCAGTTCTATACCCTAGCTGAGTGGGGTTTGGAATACTGCAAAGCATCGGCGATGTTTGGGCAGATAAATCGAATGACAAACGCAAAAGTGATAAAGGACTATATCAAAGAGAACTGGAAATGCACCGAATGCAAAGACCCCGAAAGCTGTAAGGCCCGAAAGGTCTTTCTTCATTTCCTTGTTCCCCCTTTGACCGATACGGGTAAATGCCAGTATTACAGAGGGGACGGTGATAGCCCATGACACTAACCCTTTACACAGTAATAGGATACCTGCTAATGGCCGGGATTTACGGAGCCGTAATTCTCGGTCTTATCTTTTGGGGTTATGTGATTAAATGGACTATTCAATTAGGAATAGTTGCATTTAGAGCTTTATTTCCAAGAAAGGAGTAATTAATGAACACCAATATAATAAAAGCTGGTAGATACGAAATTAAAGGACAGTCGGTTGGAGCATTGGTTGATAAAAAGAACAAACAATATGGCGATTCGTATAATCGAGCAGGGCATATATTGCAGGTGCTTTATCCCAATGGAATACAACCGCCTGAATACCGAGATATGCTTGGAATCATCCGTGTAATAGACAAGTTGTTTCGGATTGCAAATGGTAAACAAGGTGAAGAAAACCCATGGCAAGATATAGCCGGATATGGATTATTAGGAATGGAGGATTAACTAAATGAGATATGATTTACCTGATGTTGACTGGCAGACAAAAAACTGGACGATACCAGAACAAATCAAGAAAATTGGCGAAGAATACAGTGAAATTGCCGAAGCATTAGCATTAAACCAACCTGGGAAGGTTATCACTGAAACATTAGATGTTATGCAGACTTGTGATACCATGCTTTCCATGATTATGGCAAAATACGGCATACCTTCTCTAAATACTTATTTCGTAGCACATAATTCAAAATTGAAGTACAAGGGCTATCTAAAGGAGGTTGATTATGAAGAAAAACCGCTATAGCCGCCTTCTGCCTCACCATAACTTGGGTAGGGCTACGCTTACTGTAAACAATGTCGAATGGGATGTGTCGAGAATGAATTTTTTTGACATGATAATCACGCATGAACCGGAAATAAGGGCCGCTGAAAAAGTAGTTCTTAAATCATCCGAAGTAGGAACATGGCAGTATAAACATGATACTGAGAAATGGGTTAGAGAGGAGGAATAACTTGAATTATATCGGCTATAAAGAGTTAGATAAATTGCTTTACAAAATACCCCAATTACGGGCTAAAGCACAAAATCTAAGAATAGAAATTGCCAAACTACAAGATAACACAATAGACAAAGAGCTGCACGATGATATACTATATTCGCTTTATATTGGCAACCGCGAGTTTAGCGATATGCCACCTGGAAACTTCATGGATCAAGGAGACAAGCTGCTCAAAGCAATTCAAAGAAAAGATCGTATTGTAGATGAAATTTTACCCCGTGAATTAATTGATATGTATATCGTAATAGCTGATGCAACAAACAAGGTTGATGTTGCACTTACTTGTCTAAGCGATCAGGAAAAACAACTCATTGAACTAAAGCATTTTCACGGAAAAGAACTCAAAGAAATTTCTGAAATAATGCACTTTGCTCCATCGTGGTTGGGAACGATTAAAAAAACAGCCATTGAAAAAATGGTGGGTGTATTGCACATGGAAGTGGATCAATGGACATATTGCATGGAGAGGGTAAGGTGATGAGGAATCATGCAAAGAGACATAAAGTTTTTCGATGTTGAGAACTTTTTGGATATGCTCGAAGAAACCCACTGGATACGAGAGAAATACCTTGAATGGCTTAATACTGATGGTAGTGTGCCATGGGAAACATGGTTAATGGAGATTGAAATATAATTTTAGAAATTATTGCAACAGTAATTTGCTCAAATTGTTTTGGAATGGTTATATATGGGCTATATTAATGCGTTTTTTAGCAGAGATGAACATAAGCATAATAACAGCTCTATTTGTCTAATAACACGCCAAAAACCCCCGGCCTAGTGTTTAATACTAAGCCGGGGGCTAAAACGTCACCACAGGCTTATCTGTGCCCTATGCGCTTGTATTTGTAGTATCTTTCTTCCCTAAATCATAAACCCCGCAAGATAACAACCCTGCCACTATCCCGCCTACAATACCATAACCTATTGCCATGCCTCCTTGAATCGCTATTGGTATCCCTGCCAATATGCCCAAAGCAACAGCCAATGCCGGAGCGTATTTTGATGCTAACCCCAATGTTTGAGCATATTTTACCAGCCCCGTTATTATCGCAAGAATAGTGATACCACCAACACTATAAGATGCAATATCCATTTAAACGGCTCCTTTCTTTTATCCTACCACTACCGTATTGCTTTCAGCCTCCCACCGAACACTATGCCCCATAGCCATAACCACCGCAGCCACCGGCGCATAAGAACGCCCATTAATTATAACCGCAGGGATAATCTGATTACCCACCACTATCTTAACGTAAGGCGTATATCTATAAGCAGGTCCGGTATATGGAGCAATTAGCACCGTATTAGTTGAGGCATCCCATTGAGCCTGGCCACCAAGAGCTTGTGCTAAAATCGCAACCGGAGCACAAGAACGATCTTTACCATCAATAGCAATGATAAAACCTTTAAGCACCTGCCCACCTACCACAATATTCACCGCAGGATAATTCGGCTGACCCAAATCAGCAAATAACCTATCCCACGGAAACATGGGGCCGGGACAATTCGGCCTATTCACCGAATCAATACGGTAATGCCCAATAATTGTATCTGGCCCAACCGGGATACCCCATTTAGCAATTAATTGTTTATGAAGCCATAGGGTAGCTTGATACTGTTCCTCCGTCAAAGGTTCGTCAGGATAGCCTTCATGTTCGATGCCAAGAGTATAACGATTGGGATTCGTTCCATCATATAAAGGCCAAGATGGTTTAGCAACCGCCCCGGCATGATAAGCTGAATCCTCATCGGCCACCATTTGAAAGATTTCTCCAGTCCTTGTGACAAGGTAATGCGCTGAAGCCTTTGAATTGGGGTTCTGCATCCAAGATAAGGTTCCTGGCATTAATCCCGCTGTTATGTGGTTCACTATGGCAATAATTTTTTTACCATTCCTACCTTGCCATTTGTTTGGGCTTTCTGCCCATTGAATTTCCATGCCTTCTTCACCTCCTATAAAGGCCCGGCCAAGTTAGATTCTTGAGTAGATGTATTTGTCTGCACTGTGTTTGTTACTACACCCGTGTTATAGGTGCCATATCCGCTATAATACCCGCCGTACATGCCATACCCGGTATTGCCCCGGGTAAAATAAGAGCTTGCTACTTCCTGCCCGAAATAACCCCCAAGGACAACAATTATTACTGGAATAAGAGTCTTGATTAAATCTAAATCTGAAGCATCATGTTTCCACATAAACAGAAGTATGGTTACTAAAAAAGGAACGCTAAAAACTAATGCCAGCACATCTTTAAATGATATTGCCCATGGGTTATTAAACATTGAAGGCTTCAAAATAAGCACCACCTCATTTGATGAACGCAACCACAACCGCTGCAACCGCCACTATCGCCATTGCCCACCATTGGAGATTTTTCTTGGAACCTAGCTCGGTTTGAACTAATGCCCGCACCTCTCCCACTTCTTTTCTAAGCCCGTTGTAGTCGCGGATAAGTGTTTTAGTTTCACGCATTTCCACCCGAAGGTCTGCAATATCGTCTTTCATCCCTACAAACATTTCCGCAATTTCCTTCACTGAATACAATTCTTGATTTTCACCCAATGATTCCCACCCGCTTTCTTTAGAAAATAAAAAAGCCGCCTACCAGCGGAGTTGGTTGAATTGACTTATTTTGTTAAATTAGCATATACTTGTGGTGAGGTGATTGAGGAATGAATAACGGCAATGATGAACAGTTTGAGAAAAATATTTTAAAATGGGGAACCCCTCTACTTATATGGGTTTTACTAGAAACCTTAATTAAAATGCCACAAAACAAAGCCTATGAATTTCTCAATGCATATTTGTGTATTTATGCCTTCTTTGCGGTATTAGCGTTTATTGATATGATATATAAAGGATTTTTAAAAAAACGCAATACCAATAAACAAAAAGACAACCAGGCGGGTTAAATACCCGCCTTATTTATATCTATAACCCTTCTTTTGCACAATTTCCTTTTTGGCTTGCTCTTTAGCATTTGCTATATCTTCGGCCAGCAGATTCACTTTAACTTCATCGGCGGTCAGATTTTTCTTGCTATTCGGCTGAGTGGTCTTATTAATGGTCTTAGCGAAAGCCTGCATAGTCAATTCTCCTACCCGTTTTTGATATGCTTTTGTTTCGGCTTCGGTTAAATTAATCTGCGGGTGATACTTAGTCTTAGGTATAAAATTATCTACTCCCGTGGGAAAATGTGTTTTAAGCCCGGTAGATTCGTATAACCTGCGCAGTTCCGCATCTATCTTGGGGTCAATTTTTTGTTCAATAGCAATTGTGCCAGGGCTGATAAACTGCGAAAACGCCCTTAATCCCAAGTTATCAGGTCGTTTCACATCTTCTCCCCAATATGTCTGTTTGGCAGGAAGGCTTTCGCTAACAAACGGAATTTTAGCTTCAATTTTTCGTATTGCTGTTTCAGGAATATTATTTTTAACGTAAGTTTCCCGAACAACAGGATCAACCATGCCCGCAACTTGGCCTAACACAGTAGGAATATACTGAGTTAAATAATTATCTGGCAACTCAGCAAGTCCAGCAACGAATCCTTCATCATTGCCAAACAAAGTTTTAACACCTTGCAACAAAGACATATTAAACACTGTATTACCGGCAGCACTCAATGCGCTATAAGTGTTTTTAAGCACTTCGCCTAATACGCCTTGCAGTATTTTTTCTTCACCAGACTGAACAATTTTTTCCATTTTCTTGGCTTCTTGGGCATTATCTTTCAGCGCATTATAAATCTCTACTCCTATTGACAAAGGGATAGACGCTGGTTGTGCCCAATCGTAAGTGTATTTGCCCATGATGGAAAAAGGAGAATTACCCGTATTGGCATTGTAATCCCGCAAGTCCTTGTCTTTGGCGGCTTTGCCGGTCAAGATGCCGTTACTTGCCAATAAATAACCTAGTCCTACCACAGCCGTCCCCGTTAACCCTTTAGCCATTTCATCTATCGCCTGGGCCGCGGTCTTTGAATTTCTAAACATATAACTTAGCCAATTAACGAGTCCTGCCGGGCTATATTGAATACCGCGCTTAATTACATTTAACGGAGTCTTGGTAAAGGGTAATACGGCCTCAGTTATTAATGCGCCTGCATATGCTCCGATCCCTGCATCTTTACCCGGATTCTTAACCGTATTTAAGAAAGTAGCCAACTTGCTAGCATCCTTATAAGTAGCCTGCATAGCTTCAGTAAAAGCTGTATCAAATGCTTCTTGATTTAGTTTGCTAAAGTCTTTAACACCTTTGGCTTGGGCATAATTAGCGAGTCTATCAACATAAGCATTTTTAAAGAACGGAGCATCACCTAAGTCTAGCAATTTGTAGGTAAACTGCCTTGCTGATTCAAGAGCATTGTTTCTAAATATCCGCTTGTTGGGCATGTTTAGTTTAATATTTTCGGCATACTTGCTCATACCACTCTGCTCTGAAATTTCTTTCTTGTTGTCCTCAAAATATTTATTAGCCGCTTCTTTGTATTCAGGTTTAACCCACAATGATTGAGTTCGTTTCTCCGCAGGCAAAGCAACATTTTGAATGATCGCAGATATTTCCTTGGAAATCTTTCTCATGCCATACATCAACACATTACCCATAACATTACGCACCTGAGTTTTAGGGTTAAGAAGCATTGATATGTGCCGCCAAGCATTTAACTTTTCCATCTTGGTTGCGGGCAATTCATTAGCTATGCGTTCTTGAATAGCCGTAAACACATCCTCATAAGCCTGCTGATTACCCCGCTCAATCTTGCTTATCATGTCTAATTCATCAGGGGTTAAGTCAATGTTTTTCCACTCCTTGCCATAAATCTCCGCACCTTCTTTGTTTAACTTGTTCAAATGCTTAGTCATAGAAAGCAATAAGGTTTCAGGGTCAGCATCCCGCAACAGTCTAGCAGCCTGAGTATATTGACCGGCATAAGTTAAATTTTTAGCGGTTTCCGAAATAATTTCTCTAGCTGTGTCCATGTTGCCATTCTCTACAGCTTGACGAGCAAGCATCTTGGCAAGCGGTACGGATTCAGGTTTCTTCTGAGACGCTAATTCGCTTAATTGTGAACGGGCGGATTCAAAACCTTGGTCGAAAACCGATTGAGCTTTAGCGGTTGTGTCTGCTCCATGAATTTGTTCATAAGTTAGCGGATTTTCAGTAAAGCTATCCCTAAGCGCATCTGGATTATTTAAGTCTGTCCTGGTGTTTTTAGAAAACCCCCTCTCCCTTAATCCTTCAGGTATATTAGGCATCGCCCCTTTGCCTAAAGTCCTTGCCGGATCTGTTGTTGTGGTGACTACGTTTGCCGTTTCTCCAGACTGAGCAACAAGTTCAGGGTTAGCACCCTTCCCTAATCCCTGGTTTGCAACGGGAACAGCCCCTTTACCAAGCAATGATGTTGTTTCGTCAAACGCAACAGGATATTCCTTGCCGCCAAACTTCACAATAGTTGAGCCGGCATTATTTAATTCTTTTGCCTTAAACCAAAGATAGGGTAAATGCTCGCTAATTCCTTCCCCATATTCTTTTATCATCTGAGCCGCCCACTCAGATTGTTTAAGAGTACCCTTAGCCATTTTGTCCGCACCAAACTTAATGGCACCAATTGCTTCATCAACCGATTTAGTTATATCCGGGGCGGCTTCGCCCTTTTCCCCCATCTTGTAGCGAATGTCAGGATTGTTCGGGTCCCATGTGCCGCGGTTGTAGACGGATTTTATTTGTTCAGGGAAGAAGGCGATATATTCTGTAGTATTGCCATCTTTGGTAATAATTCCATCATATCCATCTCTAATCAAGGCATCGCGTATCTCACGGAAGGCAGTATTTGTGCTACCACCTCTAATGCCTTTATAGTTTGTATATTCACCTATATAGGGATTATTGATGGAAAGATACGCTTGTATTTGCCTTTTGCCCATATCCGCCCATTCGGTGGGACTATCTGAAAAGAATATCCCAGGAATATCTTGACTCTGTCGGGCTTTAGATACGTCAAATGCGTTAAAATCAGCGGCGGTATTATGATAAACCACCAGCGGCCTACCCTGTTCGTCTACTACCTTGCTTTCCCCGAACCACTCTCTAAACTCCGGTGTGTCAGTTGAGGTTACCCGTTCGGCCTTCGCCGCAAACTCTGTCGGGGCCTGCACTTTCCCCGCCTTCACATCGGCCAGATAAGCCCCGTATTCGTCAGCCAAACGGTTGCGCATAACCTCAACGTCCTTCAGATAGGGGAGGATAGTCATGTCGTCGCCTATGGCCTTGCGGAACCGGGCAATGAGGCTGTCCAGGGCATCCAGGACAGGTTTCAGCAGTTCGGGGGATTTCTGCCGTACCCTGGCCCAGAAGGAGCCATCCATCATGCACTCGGCGGTAGCGTCAGCGGTAAGCTCCCGAGGGAGTTCTGCCCCTCTGTAACCCTGCCGCATATAATGCTTTTTCAAGCCTTCAACATCGTTCACATGCTCTAATACGATGGTTTCAAGTCTGGAATATACCTCCGGCGCATTGGCCTGCAAATCATGGGTTAGCTCATGGCTGGCTACATAGAGCATGGGCTGATCTGATTTAGCATTGAGCCAAATATGCTCCCCGTCACTTGCCCCATGAATCCCTTCCCGGCCTTTGAAGGGTATAACCTCCTTGCCGGAGAGAGTCTTGGACAGTTCGTTGGCTGCTACAAATTCTGGGTTCTCAAACGCCTCTGGCGCGTGTTCCACTTTTCCTTGTTTGAAGGGGCCGATATTTTTTTGAATACTTTTGTTAAGCTGATCAATTTCAAGGGGCTGTTTTTCTCCCCGTTTAAACCTCACATCCTCATACTGCCCATAATCCATCTTATCGATCATACGTTGACGGGCCGCTTCTTCAATCTCATTCAGCCTGCCCAAGTCACGGTTAAGGCCGTAAGGTTCCACTTTTGTCTGTTCTGCTTTCATTTCGCTGACAAGAGACTGCAACTCCGGTTCATTTTCAGCGGCGATATTTCTAATACTTTGCTGCAACCCATGCCATTCCTCCGGTAATTTCTGCCCCCGACTCAATTCAGATAAGATAGACAAAAATTCCTCATCAGCAGGCGCACCGGTTTCCGGGTTACCTTCAATAAGATTTTTTATCGCTATATCTCGATATTCGCCTTCTCTTGGAGCGCGCCCATGCTTTTCCCAAAACTTCTGATACCATTGTGGGTTTTGTGAGGCCCGGATACCCTTTTCAGGGATTATCACCACGCCGCCCAATTCATTCTTAAGTGCCACCACTTCATTATTTATCAGTTCATTGTACCTGTTCTGAATCTTGGCAAGGTAAGCAGGATCACCAATGTCAGAGCGAGGGAAACTTTCCTCTAAAGCATTTTGTCTGGTTACACCTTTACCTAGAGAGTAATTACGCCCAGGAATCAAAGAAGGTGGGCCTGAACCTTTAATCAACGTGTTTCCATTGGTATCTACTGAAAAATCATATTTAGGCTCGTATATGTCCCAATTCACAACTTCACCCGGCCTAGGTAAAGCCGTAAGATTACCGCCCTGCGCTTCTACAAGATTTTTCCCTCTTGCCACATGAAGCTGGTCAAGTATCTCTTGGGTGTTGGGAATAGGATATGTGTCTGGCATTTTACTTTTATCAACAGTTCTTTTAATTGTTTCTCTTACGGGTTCAGGTGCGTTCCATTTCTTTCGCATTTGCTGCAAAAGCACATCAGAGGTTTCCATACCAGCAGGTTTAAACGGTAATTGAATATTGTCAAGTGGAGAAACCCCTTGCTCTTTAACCACTGAATCCAAATGTTCTTCGCCAGGGAACTCCCAATTAAGGTCATTTTCAGCTTCGTTTAATAATGTTTCGTTTGCCACGTTGTCAGTTGCCTTGGTTGCGCCTTTGCCTAATTTACTCTTAATGCTTTTGGCTATAACAGGAACACCCTTTGCAACAACTTCACCACCAAGGAATGAGGCAAACCATTCCCAAAATGGAGTGCGTTCTGCTTCAGGTTTTGGCCCCTCCATCATCAGCCAAGTATTAACCGCATCGGGGGTAATCTTAGTTGCAATATTAGCACCTTTACCGAGTATCGTTTCCCCGCCAAGGGCTTTTTGAGCAACCGCCGCCGCTTCATCGGTTAAAGCCCCGATACTCGTTGCTTTACTTAACAATCCTTTGCCTGTGCTTACAGCGGTAGGTAATTTTGTTATGCCTCCACTAATAATCAGAGAAGGAATAAATTCTGCAAGCCCACCCACTATGTTTTCGGCGGTACTCCCAGTTAAACCCATAGCTTGTTCGGTGGGCTTAGTGGTATCTTTCCATATTTGTTGATATTCCTTGTAACGAGGGAAAGCACCTTGGTTAAGACTATATTTATAATCAGGATGCAACGAAGTCATAATCGCATCATAGGGCGACATTACCAAGTCTGCACCTGCTGCTCCTATATCGGTTGCACCTTTTAATAAACTTAATCCTGCTCGGCCCGCTAAATGACCTGCTGTGTCTACAACATCTTCATACCATGGCGTATTATCTACTGCTGGTATCAAAGACTGTTCCGCCCGCACCTGTTCGACTTCCGGGGCAATAGCTTCATCATAGGCATGGAGTCCAGCAGGAGTTTTCATAAATTCTTCGTATTCACGTTGCCGTTTAGCTTCTCTTTCAGCCTGTTCCTGAAAATACTTATCCCTGTCTTTAAGTTTTTCTCCAGCGGGGGCATTAAAATCCCATATTAATGCCATTATACCCCCCCCTTATTCTTGTTTTTCGGGACTTAAATTAATAGGATTATTCAAACCAACAGACCAATAAACTTGATTAGCAATTTCTTGATATTCTGAGGAGGTTAAATCTAATTGCGGTAAATCTCGGTTTAACAACTCTATAGCATAGGCGGCAGCACCTTCTGCTGCACCTTGAGGTGCTAATATTTTCGACAATTCTTTGGCTTTATTTCGAGCCTCATTTATTGCACTTGATTTAACAGCATTAAATATCTGTTTGTGAGAATTTGCTGTGCCGCCGCCGCTACTACCACCACTACTACCACTACCACTCGCAGCCAATTTCGCAAGTGTTAGTTCGTTCTCGAAAGCCTGCTGCGCCAGAGCGTCGGCATACTTCTGCTCATTAAACTGCCGCTCATACGTTGGGGTTCCAGCCATAGTCATATACTTGGCCGTTAGACTACCGTCAGGCCCGCCGCTCACACCCCAATACTGCTTTCTAATAGCTTCTGCCTGCTGGTGAATGGCATCCTTGGTTGCCTGGTCGGTTGCGGCGTTCCATTGCGCGCCCAACATATTCAGCTTGTACGACGGATCGTCAAGGCTGGTAGTCGGGGTCAGACCCATAGATGCTAGCTGTGTGTTCAGATTAGCCAGTTCCTTCTCCCGCTGTTGTTGCTTATTGAGGTAGTCAAACTTCAAAATCTCAACCATGTTCTGCCAATCAGCGAGCTTGGCATTATAAGCGTTCAGGGCATCCTGCGCTTTAGCGTCCTGCTCCTGATTCCATATCTGCCTTGACTTAATCCCCGGAGTCCATGTCCAGCCATATTCACTTCCCGGCCCCGAACGAGGCGAATCATCAAACTCCTGTCTGACATAAGGCGTATATTCGGGGCGGGAAGGGATAAGGGATGCAAGACTTTCATAGTCAGATTTTGCTACGGCAGGTGTTAGGGTAAGAGAAGAAGTGCTATTGGCACCTCCTGTCAGACTGTTTTTTGCTGCTATCTGTTGAGCAAATGATTTAACATCAACTGCCACTTATACCCCACCTCCCTGGTAATAATTCATCCATGTTTGAAATTCCGATCTTTCCTGTGGAGTCATAGCGTTTATTTGTGCCATTTCTTCAGGGCTTAAATTGCTAAGACCATAGTATGCAGATATAACCTGTGCCGGAGTTATGCCACCAGACAATGGAGTTAAAGTGTAGCCGCCAGGGGCTAATCTGTTATATTCTTCGGGCATTGGTTGTCCCAATGATTTATAGTAATCTTTGTTATTTTGTAAAGCCTGCGCCGCCACCGCAGCCTGTATTGGAGCACCATATCTGTCAATATAATTTAATATGTTTTGTGCGTATTGCTGTGTTTTAGAGCTTACGGGCTGCTGTTGCCCTTGATAATTGACAAGCTGCCCCCTTGCCGCTTGGCCGGTATAGTTCAAAGGATTGGCATTGTCATATCTGAATACTTCGCCTATGCTCTTGCCTATTTCATTGCGATTAGTACTGTCGGTGACTATCTGATTTCCCGCCCCCCACATGGCACTCCATGCATTTTGCCAATCAGGTTTTGAAAAATCTATGGCTACCGGGTTTCCAAGATAATCTCTTACAACTGCTTCGTGGTTCAACAAATCTTCCTTCGTAGGAATAAGGCTGTTAATCATTGACTGCGCCACGCTATTTGTTGACTTGCTGGCACTTCCACCAGCAGTGCTGGGCGTTAATGAAGAAGTATATACGCCACCGGTTCCACTAACACCGCCATTAGCATGACCGGTTGAAATTCCACCGGAATCATTAAAATAGGAGTAATCACCGCCTCCGGTTGCAGCAGTAGCCGCCGCATAAGCATCGGCATATGAAGCACCATTGTTTAAAGCATCAGCGAAGGCTTCTGCATAGCCCGAAAGTCCAGACGTATCTATAGCCATGTCTCACGACACCCCCTTATTAATATCCACGCAGCATTTCATACAAACGCGCCCATTGCGAAGAAGATAGTTGTTGCTCCCCGTTTGCCGTCGTTTGCCTTAAATTGCCACTACCATAAGTACCACTACTACCACCAAAAAGATTATTAATTGTTGAAGTAACGCTACTCGGTAATGTAAATTGGTCTGTACCCTCCGCATAGGCCGCCATAATGGCCGCCGCCAATTGGTTCTTGAACTGTTGAGCGGCCAGTGTTTCCTGCCCATTATATGTCCCCGTCAGATTGGCCTCCTGAAGTGCTTTTTGCAGTGCTAGTTGTTGAGCAGCCAATGTCTGCTGCCCGTTATAATTTCCGGTTAATTGAGCCTCATTGTATTGGTTGCTTTGATATTGACTTAGAAGATTAGATAGTTGGTTTATAGCATTATTCTTTTGGGTTTGTATTAAATTTTGTTCATTCAATCCAAGATTGGCCGCATTAAGAGCATTAGTTTGAGCCTGACTTACCATATCCCCATAAGCACTAGCAATAGCATTATTGCGATTCTGTTCATTTGTTTCAAGGGCATCCCAGTTGGCACCACTTCTTCCCAACCCCATATTTGACATATAATCTTTGCTTTTGTTAGCACTAGCATTATATTGAGTATTCAATACGTTTTTAGTTGCCTGCCAAGTTGGTTCCATACTTTGCAAATAATTTGAAGTCAAACGAGTTAAGCCATCTGCGTTTTGATACTGCGGAGTATAGATAGAACCGTTGCGTATTAAATCATATATATCTCCATATGTAGGAACGGTAGAGTTATTAGTGGACATTAAACATCACCTTCCTTCCCAATAAAAAAAGAGCCTCTCGGCTCCTGGTTGTTGTTGCGCATAATTAGTCTACTGTATAGGATAGAACCTATTCAAAAAATCTGTTTCTGATAAAACTTGATAATTTATGCCTAATCCTGTTAAATACGTTATGTCTGCTGCCGTTAAATCTCTTGTTCTTGACGAATCCACTCCGTAATATACTCCATTATCCACTATTGTCGGAAATGCAAACACCCTTTTTAGCCAATTATATTTGTTTGATATTACGGTTTCTGTGTATAGTCCATAATCATAGGTAGTAGTTTTGAAATTCGATATATCTAATGGCGTATCAACAGAGATTGGTTTCATATTATAATTATCGCTATTAACAACGGCTAATACTTCCCACAATGAAAGCAGAACACCATTATTGTCGGTAAACACAAAATTGTTATCAAGGTCGTACAGAACCCATTTATTTAAATCACTTCGCCAAACTTCAAGTAATACATGCCCATCGTCAAAACCAGTAATATTATCAAGAGCATATAACGAAATTTTTCGCGTTGGGACAGAAGTAGTTAATATATTCTGTGCTAGGCCAACCAATTTACCACATGTAACATAGATTTTTCTTGTTTTTGCTGAGTCTTTTAGTGAATCATAGGTTAATGAACTGTCAGAATTGCCATGCGTAGATATCCACGACAAAGATGATAACAATTTATGAATATTATTTTGATATACAATACATTGTCTATTAACTCCATTTACTTCTGCAAACCTATATAATCCTTCCGCCGTCATATCATATGTTGTGTTGTTATAACTGTAAATGCCAGGTTGAACAATTAGCGCATCAGGCAGTGCACTGGTCAAAAAAGGATTAATTCCCTGTATAATATCGTCAGTAATATACCAGGAAAACTTTGTTATTGTCTCCCCTTTCGCAATAGACATGTTTAGCAATAGAAGCAATATTAAACTTGTTATGCCTATAAATATTTTTCTTATCATCGTTGACCCCTCCGCGTTTTTTTTATTCAGGATAAATTTCGCCTATTTCATACTGATTTTGGGATATTCCTATTTTACCTTCTTCCCCTATTTCAGCGCTTTCATCTTTGTTCCAAATCTTTACTGTATCATATTCTATGACGTTTTCAATTTTCGTAGCGATTATCTTAGTATTTTTGTTGTATATATACCCGTTCATATATTCACCTCTTATGTTATCAGCCCGTTAGGATCGACAATTAAGCCACCTGTAACCCTGAACTTTTGGGTTGTTCCTGAAATGTGACCAGCGCCAGATGTGGCAGATATAAAAATTTTGCCACCATTATTTACTGTATATGCCACTGAATTACCACTTCCCGTTGCCTCCTCCGTCACAATCTCGCCTAAGCCTCCAGCTATTAATGCATTAGTACAATTTGATATATCAGTTCCGTTTTTTAATCGCATTTTAACGCATTTGGAAATTGATATACCATTTTTACTTGTTATACCACCTGGCCACGTGCTTCCATTAATATTAAATTTACCATATATCGAGACATTGCTATCTGCATATAAGCTGTAAAACACAGTCCCGAAGGCAGCAGATGGTTGAATTTTAAAAACTCCTGAACCTTCATCAAAACGAACTAAACAACCGGTAAAATTTGATATAGCAATAGCAATCATACTACCTATATCTGCTTCACCAGTTAATACTACATCTCCCCCATCAGCTTTAAATGAAATTGGGCTAAGGCCGACAAGGTTTTTCAGCAGAATTCCTTCAGCATATGTTCCGGCCTTGATGTAAATATTCGCAGGCTGGAGAATAATTAACTGTGACAGGGTGTCAGTGGCCTTCTTGATGGTTTTGAAGGCATGAGCATAATCAGATCCATCATTATTATCATCGCCAGTAGCAGTATCCACATAGAGATTTATAGCCGCTGAATTGGCTATATTATGAACATTTGATTGCGGCGCAGTTTCGGCCAAATGCGCATCAGATGCCCCTTTTATAGCCTCCAATAACGCTTGCACCGTATTCCCGGTTAAGCCGGATATTGATGTCGCTCCTATTTGATCAGCCCCGCTAGAACCATCAGCCGTTGAAGATAGAGCGGGGAGCAATGTGTCATTGATATAGGTTTTTATGTCGTTGCCATGAGAATTTAATGCACTTTTAATTTCTGCTGCTGTCTTGTTGGGTTTATCTGCCCAAGTTGTAAAATCAGTTGTAAACGGCCCCATTTCATTTAATGCCAATAGTTTTCACCCCCTTAAACTCGTTCGCCTAATCGATAAGTCAATTCTTGGGCTAATATAACAAGTCCCTCGTTATAAGAGTCGTTCTGTATTTTCCATTGTAAGTATTCAGCACTATAACCCACTATCTCTGGTTGTGTTGAAGGAAATGGCATAGCCCCAAAAGTCCATGCGTTAAAATCAATTTTACCAAAATCAAATAGATTGGCAGATTGAACTATTACCACTACTTCTTCTTTTCCATCATCTGTTATAAACGTCAGTTTATTAGTACCCATCACTTGTCGCCCAAAGGTTATAAACAGCTCTTCAAAGTCTTTCGTGTATGTTCTTGTCCCACAAAAAACCATCGGAGAAGTCCAATAAAAATCAAGTGCCACCCCATCCTCGTTTGCGGCAACATCAGCATCTAAGCCCGAATTGTCCTTATATATTAAACCATTAGTATCATGTCCAATATATAAATGCCCTTCATAATCAAGAAAACAATTAGCGTCAGCAGGAACACCATTGTACGGATACCAACAAAATTTTCCTTGTGAAAAATCACTTTGCCTTAAATCTAAAATCCAACACCTATCGCCAACTTTTAGCCAATACTTGTCGTCATAAATAAAAGCCTTGGCATTAGCCAATTGGTTCTCTGTGTAATCCAATAAACCCGTCAAAGTTAAATTCACCGATGTATTTATATCTCGACTAACAATTGCCACATTAAGTTGATTCCGAACCAAAGAGGGAGCAAGATAAGCCACGCCTGCCGGTGAACCTTCATTTGTTCTTGCCAAAAACAAAAGTCCGTTATTTACAGACTTTATAGTATCCTTAGACATGCACCCATATTCATCATTTAATGGATATATGGGCCAAATAATATTGCCATTGCTGTCTTGATCTATAGTGGTAAACGTCAGGCTGCGTTCTTTAAGGTTTATAAGATAATCTATCATCTTGCCAAAACCAACAATATCCTCTGCATCTGAAGTTATAATTTCAAAAGCGTTAATTGGCCAATATGTTGGATCATCTGTCCCTGAATGATACCTGACATTAAGTCTGCAAGCAAACACCCTGTTATCGTTCTTGCCACCATAAACAACAAATTGAGTGCATTTAGTTATCGCCGTTGCATCTGTCAATCCAGATTTTGTGCCCGTTATTACCACGTTATCGGTTCCCGCCCCCGGCGGTGAATTAAATGTAACGGTTGTATAATCAATGCCGCCAGACGGAAAAGTGTATTCAGAAGAAGATACAAGCACACCGTCTTTATATACCACCACCGAATCAGCGGCATAACTCAATTTGTATGCTGTATCGCTTTCAGTACCATTAAAGCTATCTTTCCATGAAGAAGATAGAAAATTTAATCTCTCATTAGCCGCTCCTGCTCCCGCCGGAGTCCTTCCTGTACTTACTGTGGGTATATATCCCACAACATTTGCTATCGGGTTTGTTCCATCGTAATAACAATAATCAGTTCCATTATAGATATAAACTTTATCATTCATTGTGAAGAAATAGGTGTCAGTATCCGTCAATGTGCTTTTACTTCCAGTGCATAAGTCAGTTTTCATTCCCGTTGAAGTGTCGAAAGAATAAATCTTGCCCCCCCATGCAACCAGAAAAACACTCGTTGCGGCATCTATTTTTTGATACTCATACATACCACGAATTGGAGTAAGCCCCCATGATTCCATGTCGGCCACCCTGTTAAAACCATACCGATGTGACGGAACCCCTTCACGATAGCACATATTAAGCATATCTGGGCTTTGATCATCCCTGATCTGATCTGCCTGCAACCGAGTATTCATACCCCCGTTATTACCGTTTGGAAATACATAACTCAATATTCTTGGTGCAGAAGGGGTTTTCATAAATGCAGGGTTATATTTAGTCATACCTTATCACCACCCCGTTAGCGGAACCTGAGATTGAATATATACCCCATCAGAAGCAGTTAAATTGGATTTCTTTGCTTCATACAAATTATTCAACAAAACACTGGTTGCAGGGTCATTCTTGGCCGTTATAAGCGATGCAACACCCAATGCCATTATATACGCCCCATCATCGTTTACATCAACCGTTTGGGCATCATCAACAGCATCCACCCCAGTAATAGTGATATATGTTGGTTTGCGCCAATAGTTTAAGATATATTCGCCTTCAACATAACGATTAAGGCTCAGTTTTTTGTCAGTCATATCCAAGATGTATGTCTTGTCCTCAACCTCTTGCCTCGAATCTTTACGAACCACTAAATTGTTCATCTTTAAAAAGTCGGAAGGCAAATCGTATAAAAAACGTGGCCGATGTTGTTGAACCGCCGCATTACTAGGAAATGTGTATGGATACAAGATATAATTTTGGAACGAATAAATATAATCACCCGAGAAATTAAGTCTAATTGTATTTGTTGCAGAACTAGCACTTATAAGCCCTTTATGCTCCGTCATTTCTACCTCTGTGTTTGCTATTGTAATGGTTTCAAGGTTCACCCATGCACCATCGACATTTTCATCTATAGTGACGGTTGCCGGGCCGGTTGCCTCAAAGAAATAAGCCTTAGCCCCTTGCAGGCTTATCGCAAAATCTGTCCCCGGTAAATGCTGCTTAATCGAACTTGTATCATAGGCCAGAGAATTACAGACCGGCTTTTGAACATAAGTTTGCTTTGCAGGAATTTTCCCAGTTGTGCTTGCTAAATCCATTAATTCAGCGTTTATAAAATCCTGAATCTTTAACCGTATATCTGCCGTTTTAGATGCCGTTAGCTCCGTACCACGGGCAGAATATTTATTAAGAACCTTAAGAACTATTCTGCGAAATTCAAGATACGTCATTGGGGATCAGCACCCCCTTCTTATAAATCAAAATACATAATAGAATACGTTGTACCAGTTGCATTAGAAATTATTGATAAATTGGTTGAAACCGTAAATTTTATTTGCAATAAAGTACCAGCAGGAATTAAAAATCCATTAGATGAGGTTGCAGTTGTCGTCGGGTTAATATATAGCGGTTGCGCGCCGGTATTGGCTATCATAAAAGGTCTGCCATTTACTGCTACATTAGCAGCGGTTCCGGCTATACTACCAACCACAACATCTGTGGCTTTAAAAGTATTACTTTGTCTCATTAATCCACCTTCTTTCTAACCTCTTTTATCGCATTGTCTTACATGAGCAAGCAGGTTTCCCCGATTACCATGTATAAATTCACCACAAAATTTACACCTTAAACTGTCTTTCACGCCAGAGGGCATTTCCTGCCCCGTAGAGCCTTTTTCTTCTGTTGTTTGAACAATTATATTACCTTGCTTCTTTTCGCTTTGCACAGAAGGAATAAGAAACAAGGGTTTCTTTAATGAAACAGGAAAACCTAGATTAAAATTCCCCATTTACAGCTACACCCCCAAAACATATTCCACATCTTGCAAAGCATTATTACGATTATTGATAATAGTCATTATAAAATCCCCCTTAAAATAAAGAAGGGGCTGTTAAGCCCCTTTGATAATTAATTAAGATACGGTTGCGCTAAAAGGAGTCGCCTCGGTTCCAGTTGCAGAACCCGTTATCCGCACATACCATGTGTCAGCGGCAATGTCAATCAGCTCAATTAGCGTTCCCTTATAGCCCCCAGTAGTGCTACCATTAAAGGTGATAGTATCACTATCAGCGGCAGTTTCAAACAATGATGCGCTGGCATCAGTATCGTTGGCAATAACGGCCACACCCGTCATAACATCGTCACCTGTTACTTTAATAGTTGCTGAACTTGTAAAGGTTGTGCCGATTATGAGAGTGAACTTTACGCCACTTCCAGTAGCAGCAGGAAGGGTTGTAGCAATACCCGCCGCTCGATTAAGCGTGATAATCTTGCCATCGTGACTTTCTTCAGTTAAAGCAAGAGTTGAGGCAGTTACATTAACAATTCTGGCCGAAACATCAGCCACACGATTAATTTCATCGGCGGTTGCCGCTACAACAGTACCGTTTATTTTAAAATTCTTAGCGTCAATACCATCATGATGTGTATATCCCATATTTTAATTCCACCTTTCAGGCAGGGCATTAAAACCCCAGAAATTATTTGCATTAGAAATGTTTTGTTAAAGTAAAATGTTTTTGCAAAAGGAGCAGATTTATAGCGTTCCCAATTTTATCACGCTATAATACTTTCTGCCCCTTTGCAAACAAACTCAATGCTAATTGTTTATGTTAAATATGATATTAAGCCGGTATGCTGAAAACGAAAGGATGCCAGGAAAACGCACCCATTACAAACCACATCAATGACCCCACCGTCCATGTTTGGGTAGGCTCGTCTTTCCACGATATTAATTCGTATTCGTCGCCCGATTCTAAACGATTGATTAGTTTAAGGCTGTCTTTGGCGGCTTGACTGTCACAAACACACCAGGGCTGACCGGTTTTCCCTGCCTGTCTGCGGAATTGATCCCAAACCAAAACCTGAATGTTGCCATCATATACGTTTGCGTTATTATCGCCAGTGTCAGACTTACCGGTAGAACCAACTACCTCTAAAGCCTTTTTACGAAGGGCGGTAGGAACAATCAAAAGATTGGGATTCATTCCTGCTCTTTTGCCGTTCTCATCGCAAACATCAAATAATGTCTGACAAGCAATTTCAAGGTTTTCTTCGGTCAATTCAAGAGCCAAGAGGTTATCCTGAGTAGAACTATAATTTGCCGAAGTCTGAGCATTCGATGCAATTGGAAGGCCGTTTGCAGTAATATTCCACAAAAGATGAACGCCATTAACAGTATAACCATTCGTCTGGTCAGCATAAGTAAAGATGCCGCCAGCACATTCCTTACGGGTACGAGCCGCATTACGAGCAAAGATGCCATGTTCGGTTTTAAGATTTATCAGCTTGGCATTAGACAGTAAAAATCTATCATACTTCATGCCAGCCTGCCAAACTAACGGAGTCCATACCTTTGTGTTTCCTTCTTTAATTTCACTATAGGTGAACTCACCATTCCATTCTCTAAAGTCAATGGTGCCCACCATCTCGCTGATAGCTTCACTAGGATTATCAGACTGCACCTGATCAAACAGCAAAGGTATGCCCGCATCATTGGAGTTTTGAGCATATTTATCCTGCCAATATTCAAGTATGGGGTTTTCATATAAACCAACCAACTTGTTAAAGTTTCCGCTAGACTGTACCATTACACTCATTTATTTCACCTTCTCCCTTTTTCAATTAACTGGCGACAACGAAGTTCTTTACGGCGATACACTTCACTTTAGCGTTAGTAGTGTCTTTATCCAAAATAACTAGATGCCCACCAGACACATCAGCGGCATCAACATTAGCACCATCGGCATCACCCAAAGACGCAGACTCCAAACCCACAAGGAAAGTAGCATCGGGGGTGCCAGTGTAATCCGCTTCGATAATATCGCCAGGCTTAACCAATTCCATATGCCCGTACTGATCAGTGCCGCCAGTGGTGGCTTTATAGCAAATGGCATAAATGCGATCTGAATCAACCGCTAAGGTCCATCGGCCAGAACTCAGCTTGTATGCGGCACCAACAATAGAAGTCTCACTATTTGTCATGTAGATGTTGTCAACATATTTGGAGTGGTAATCCCCATAAATGTTGCCTATTAATTTAAGGGCCATTTCTTTTCACCTTCCTTAAATGAAATAAGCAGGGTTTTATTTACCCTGCTTTGCATATTTAGCCGCTCGTCTCCGAGCTTCTGCTTCACTATATCCCATCGCCCTCCACACTCTTAATTGTTCAGGCGATAATTCAACTTTCGCTCCAAAGTCACCCGCACCTGATCTTTCAGATTGCAGATGAGCCTTGGAGTTGACATTCTTTAAGGCTTTTCTTGCCCCACCAGATTTTGCAAACTCAATTATCTCGTCCTCATGCGTAGTCAACCAGGCCGCTTTTAAAGGAACTCCCTGCCGCATAAGATTTACAGTGGCCTCATCCAAATCTTCCAGCGCAGGAACCATTTCGCCATACTTCTTGGATAATGCCTCATGATCGGCTATTATCTGCTTGGCTATGGCGTCTCGCTGCGCTTGTTGCTTCTCCATCTGCTTTTCCTGTTGCCCCACAATTAATTGTTGCTTCAGGTTTTGAAGTTCAATATCTCGGGCAACATCTTTAGCCATCAGTTCAGCCACTTTAGGGTCATACCCCTCTTTAATGGCCTGTTGATAAATCTGTTGAGGCAATTGAGACTGCTGCTGTTTTTGAGCCGCTTCTTTCGCCTGTCTCTCTCGATCCATAGCTGCCCAGTATTGAGCCTCTGTAAATATACCGTGAGACTGTCCGAACCGCTTGGCATATTCGGCATCTCTTTGCCTTTGAACTTCATCACGAATTTGCTGTGCCTTGCGTTCAGCGGCTTCTTTTTCTTTTCGCATCCTAGCGAAAGCAGCATTGGCCTCATCGGATTGCTGTTTTACTGCACTTGGTATCTCACCATCATCACTGCTCTGCTCGACGACATCAGAATCATTGACACTACCCAAGCTATCGCTTTCAGTGGTATCAATGCCGCTTACGTCTGCGGTTGATGTGCTCGTACCAATATTACTACCGCCAACGTCACCGCCACTATTACCTTCATTACCGGCTTCGTCAGCGAACATCTGCAAGTCCACCGGAAAAGCCGTGACCTTTTCCCGACCGTCATTTACCGGCATTTCATTCATGTTTTAAAACCTCCAAATTTTTTAATTTTGATTGACAACTACTTACCGGCATTTAAACCGGGTTTGGACCGCAAATCGCCACCCTTCACAATTTTGGTTGCGCTGGCTTCGGTCTTACCGGATTTTCCGTAAGTGAAGCTAGAAGTACAGGGCATGGGAGTACTTAGGTTCTTGCTTGCCATTGGCTTTCACCTCTCTTTCATGTAATGTCCGTGGCGAACCCGGCCTTGCGCCATAGGTAATCACCCCAAAACGGGCATAAAAAATCACCCAACAATGGGCGAAAACAAAACCCTATCTTAAGGGCATGAAATAAGCAGAAAACAAAAATAAGGGGAAAGCACAAAGAAAACAGGCATTAAAGCCTGTTTACGTTGTACTTCCCCCTGTGGTAATTCCTACTAGGAGTTAGTAATCTTCCCTTAAATGTTCAAGTTTTTGTCCTTCTGATTTTAATAATCGCTTAATTTCGGCATCCTGAATAAACACTTCAACGGTGCCCCACCCTCTGTCCTTAACCTCTCTAATCGCCTTTATTATTTCAATCTCCTGTTTAGACAGCCTGTTTTGAATCTCGTACAGGCACAATCAACACCCCTCCTTATTTAACCTTTTTTAACGCAGGATTTTTCTTTTTCGCTGAAGCAGATGCCTTCCGTGTTGAAGCCGCCAATATTGCATCTGCCGCTTCTTGACTTACCCCCTCCGCTTTAGCAATCTTTTTGCTTACCGCATTGAACCCTGGATGTTTCTTCTTTAACTTAGCCATTACAAAACACCTCCTTATAATCCCACATCAATTAACCCTAACCGACGTTAGCCATCTATTTCCCGCCCTTCTTATCGGCCTGCATCTTACCAACCTCAATAGACATGCTTGTAGTAGTTCCGTTTTCATCAGACCGTTCACCCTTGCTTATGATTTTACCAGTTACAACGAGATTAACAGATTTACCAACCTTGCCATCTCTTAACTCTGCTGGTATCTGCCCATCATCAAGATAAATAATAGGCTTATATAGAGGATGATTGACACCCTGAACATTAGATTTACCCGGCGTTTTCTTGGTCTTAGCCACTGGTTGTTTTGCTTTACCCGACTTGTTGTTGGGTTTGCCCGCCATTTTGTTCACCTCCTAATACCTGCTGCAACATTGCAATAGCCTTCTGTGGATCAGTCTGAAATAGTCGTAAAAAAACCTCCCTTTGTTGGGGAGGTAGTTGTTTTATAATTTCTTCCGGGTTTATTTGTTGTTGGCTCTGTGGTGGACCTACTCCTTGAGTGATGCCCGGTTGCTGATTTTGTTGTGCCTTCTGCATTTGCTGTTGTCGCATTAGCATCTGTTGCTGTTGTTCGGCCATTTGCTTTTGCCGATTTACTTCTCCTTCAAGTTCCGCAACGGCTGAATCAATATGCGGCATCCCAAGTTTTTGCAAGATTTTTAAATAGGCAACATTACCTGGCGTAGCCTCAAAAGCCCGCTGTGATGCCAGCTGCACAACAGCATTAAGAACTTCAGTCTTGTTTTGCATAAACCCATTTTCACAAGATATATTTATGTCCCAATTCGGATAGACGATATTCCCGCTATCATCCCGAAGCATAGCTAACCGGCTGAAAGTACCATATTCAGGCTTATTCTTTTCACCAGCCAACCTAAATGGCCTATCATCATCGCAGAAGGCCATGGCGAAGTCGGCCACAATACGATAGAGTTTCTTGTAAGCAATAGCCTTGTATGCACTGGCAATACTGGCCTTGAAATTGGCCTGAGAAACATATAGCTGCGCCTGTCTGCCGCTTTTCACGCCTGCGTCATGGATACCCATAGCAGCATTTGTCGCCCCTGTAATAAGCTGTATTTTACCCCATAACCATTCTACCCAACTAACACCATCAATATTAGTATTAATGTCAATCTCTCTGACGTTGCCCATAACCTTAACAACCTCAGAGCCGGGGTCCATGATTTTCTTAGCATCCTCATCATTATCAGTAACAATCTTCTTCCTGCCCCGAAGAAATGATTCCTCTTGAATATAAACAGCTTTCAAAGCCGCTTCGTATAAATCCTTAATATCGTCTATCATTGAGGTTCCCCAACAAGACAAATCTTTAGGCAGGTATGGTTGATAGACAATATCCCAAGATGTTGGTATGTAATAGTCTACTTTAACTCCTATAAGGTTTCCAAACTCATCACGCACCAATAATTCAGGGTCAGTCACAATCTGACTCAGAGGCTTGTAAATTGGTTCTCCCATTTCATCTTGGCCGGACCTAATCATGGTTTCAGGTTCAAGGATTTCGTGATCTATAGGTTCACCTTTTTCATTTCTATGCCAATAGAATTTTTCAATGTGATCAAGGAGTAAATCTCCAGACCACCAGAATTTGCATATATCACCATCCTCATCTCGGTATGTGGTTTCAATAATAGTCCACCGCTTTAACCCAGTATCTTTATTGGTGCTGTAAGTGGTTGTGTTATCCACCACAACCTTGCTAGCACCATCGTTAAGTTCATCATACTCTGAATAAAAAACGGCCTTATCCTCTAAATCTTCTTTAGTAATTTTAGGCCACCGGCGTAAAGCATATTTCTCGGTTTGATTAACGATATGATGATAATGCTCTAAATCATTGTCCCAGTTTAAAGCCCCGGCATTTGGTATAACGTGTATCGGATGAGGATCACTTATTTCAATATCACCCACATAGGAACCAAATTTAACTTGATTATTCCAATGAACCTTATAGAAACCACCCCCAAACTTCTTAACCCTGCGCTCGTTTGCAAGATTGATTTCTTCAAGGTTGGCTGACTTACAAACATAGTCAACATATTTATTCATCAAATTAACCGCATATTCATCATCTAATGCCCTAGCGGTTAAATCAGGTTGTGGCACAGATAAATCTATTAAGGCTTCTATGGGAGTACGGACAAAGTTTATCACCGTCCTAACATCCCGGTTTTGGTTGTAACCCTCATCTTTGAGATTGCCGAACCTGCGTTTGCCTTGATAATATTCCTCATAGGCATCAAAACTCGAATCTATGGCACTTTTGGCCCGCCTGTCTATCTCAAACTGCTGTTTCCAATTATCCAAGAAGTTCTGCTGCTCCTGTTCATCCTGCTTTTTCTTTTTTCTGTCTGCCAACCGTTCTCTCACCACCTTTGCCGAACGCTTTATATTATCGAATAGGCCCAAGGTTCACCACCTGCCTTTTGTTTTGCGAAAGTTATTTATAAAACGGCCCCGCCAACCCTTCGGTTATTCCGAATGATTGCGGGGCATAGTCACATAGGTTGTACTATTGGAACTGTTCCGTCTCTCATTGGGCATCACCACCCATCAATCTTCCTCCCAAACCCTGCGCCTACATTGAGCACAATCAATAATATCATGGATAAGACTCGGTTCATCATCACCGGGATTATCGTACTGTAAGATAACATCATACTCTAATTTTTCGCTACCGCAATACGGGCATTTACCCAATTCCGGTTCGTATTCTGTGAACTACCCCCACCTATAGAGGTGGTGGCTTCGTGGTCAATGCCCCCATCGGAGCAAGATTACCCACGCTCAAAGGGCTGTTCCTTCCCCAGCTTTACCAATTACATGGCTAATTTTAGCAGGTTCTTTGATGCGTTTACATCTCTATCATGTATAGCACCACAATTTGGACATTCCCACACTCTTAATGCTAAATCTTTTACATCAGAATTTTTATATCCACATTCACTACATATTTGACTTGATGCAAAGTTTTTTGGTGCTATTATTATTTCTCTACCATACCATTTAGCTTTGTACTCTAACATTTGCCTGAATTCGTACCATGATACTTCTGATATTGATTTTGCTAAATGATGATTCTTCAACATATTCTTTACTTTCAAATCCTCTAAAACTATCACTTGGTTTTCGTGTATAATTTTAGAGGACAATTTGTGTAAAAAATCTTTCCTTTGATTTGCTATTTTCTCATGTAGTTTCGCAAGGTGCAACCTTGTTTTTTCGTAGTTCTTACTATGCTTTTGCTTTCTCGATAAATCCCTCTGGACTTTCTTT
>Ga0116191_1000437_pt1 | contig 37961 bp, 31 predicted proteins | sample AD_UKC111_MetaG_FD_89897 | JGI IMG/M metagenome (GOLD analysis project Ga0116191, IMG submission 89897) | Active sludge microbial communities of municipal wastewater-treating anaerobic digesters from Hong Kong - AD_UKC111_MetaG | ecosystem: Engineered > Bioreactor > Anaerobic > Digestate... | reverse complement strand
TACCCGGCAAATGCTGGAGCTGGGTGTCATCGGTTTTTATCTTTGGTATGTAGTGGAATGGATTATCCGTTGGATACAATATAAAGACCGGTATCAGGGCTACAGAAATATCGGTTTCGAACGCGAAGCCTATGCCAACGACACCGATTTTTCCTATCCGAAAAAACGCCGCATGTTTAATTTTATCGGTTACCTGAAAAAATTGGTTTGATTATTTTCTTCCTTTTCATCGAAAAACAAAAAAATGGTTTAATATTATTCAGCCGATTGAAACATAATTTATATATTACAATAAGAACATTTCCTTTACCATGTATGTTTATAACATTGATATCGTTTAAATATAAAGTGTTTTATCTCTAATCAAAAAAGTTATGAAAGCAGTAAAATTAATTTCATTGTTAACGTTTGTGCTGGTTCTAGGAACAAGCATAACTTCATGCAAGCAAGTGAGTGACGCCGATCTTCAGGCTCAAATTCAACAAGCATTGGCAACAAATCCCGATGCCTCGAATGTTACCGTTACAGTGACCGACAAAGTTGCCACGCTGACGGGTACGGTTAAAGACGATGCTACAAAAGCTGCGATTGACAGCATTGTAGGTACAGTAAAAAACATCAAATCGGTAGTAAACAACCTGGAAGTAGTTCCTCCTGCTCCGGATTACTCCGAGCTTGATAAAACTATCGAAGCCAGTCTGCCCGAGATATTGATAACCTATCCCAAGCTGACTGCAAGTGTGAAAGATGGTGTAGTAACCCTTGAAGGAGAGGCCAAAAAACAAGCCGATATTGACAGCGTAATGAAAAAAATTCAAGAACTGAATCCCGTTCAAATTGTAAACAACGCAACCGTAAAAAAATAAAAGATTAGGCATTAAAACACGAAAAAGAGTGAATTTTAAAAAGCTTCTGTTCAACGCAGAAGCTTTTTTATTGGTATTTTTCCTTCAAAATGTGTAACTTTGCACCCTCAAAAAAAATTCGTTAGATGCAAGATATTCGCAATATAGCCATTATCGCTCACGTTGATCATGGCAAAACCACGCTGGTGGACAAAATGCTTTTGGCAGGACACCTTTTCCGCAACAACCAACCCACTCAAGATTTAATTCTCGACAACAACGATTTGGAACGTGAACGCGGAATCACCATCCTGTCCAAAAATGTGTCTATCCGCTATAACAACACAAAGATTAATATTATAGATACTCCGGGACATGCCGACTTTGGCGGAGAAGTGGAGCGTGTACTCAACATGGCCGACGGATGCCTGCTCGTGGTGGATGCATTTGAAGGTCCCATGCCTCAAACCCGGTTTGTGCTGCAAAAAGCACTCGAAATCGGACTCAAACCCATACTGGTTATCAATAAAGTGGACAAACCCAATTGCCGCCCCGAAGAGGTGCAGGAAGCCGTTTTCGACCTGATGTTTAGTTTGGGTGCCACGAACGATCAGCTCGATTTTCCCACGATATACGGCTCGGCAAAACAAGGATGGATGTCGGACGACTGGAAAAAACCTTCGAACAACATCATTCCCCTGCTCGATGCCATCGTCAAATACATTCCGGCTCCGAAAATGCGGAAAGGCACACCGCAATTGCTCATTACTTCACTCGATTATTCCAATTATGTGGGAAGAATAGCTATCGGACGCCTGCATCGGGGTACGTTGCGTCCCAACGTCGATTATGCCTTATGCAAACGCGACGGCACTATCGTGAAAACCCGAATCAAAGAACTGAATGTCTTTGAAGGACTCGATCGGGTAAAAGTGGATGAGGTGTCATCGGGCGATATTTGTGCCTTGGTGGGTATCGAAGATTTCGAAATCGGCGATTCGATTACCGACTTGGAAAATCCCGAACCCCTGGATCCGATTGCCGTAGATGAACCCACCATGTCGATGCTCTTCACCATCAACAATTCGCCGTTTTTTGGTCAGGATGGAAAATACATCACTTCACGGCACATCTACGAACGGTTGGTGCGCGAGTTGGACAAAAACCTGGCTATGCGGCTGGAAGAAACCGACAGCTCCGACTCGTGGATTGTGTACGGACGCGGGGTGCTGCACTTGTCGATATTGATCGAGACCATGCGACGCGAAGGCTATGAGTTTCAGGTAGGACAGCCACGCGTAATCATCAAAAAAATCGGAGGCGAAGATTACGAACCGGTTGAACAACTTACCATCAATCTTCCCGAAGAATATGCCAGCAAGATCATCGATATCGTAACGCGACGTAAAGGCGAATTGCTTTCCATGGAAAACAAGAACGGCCGAATGCACTTGGAATTCAGTATTCCATCGAGGGGAATCATCGGCTTAAACAACATCGTCCTAACCCTTTCGGCCGGCGAAGCCGTTATGGCGCACCGCTTTCTGGAATTTCAACCCTGGAGAGGGCCCATCGAAAAACGCCAAAACGGATCGATTATTGCCGGCGAGTCGGGCAACGCGTATGCATATGCGTTGGATAAGCTGCAGGACAGAGGACGCTTTTTCATCGAACCCCAGACCGAAGTCTATGCAGGACAAGTGGTGGGCGAACATAATAAAGAAGGTGACTTGGTGGTGAATGTAACCAAATCGAAAAAACTCACCAATATGCGTGCTTCCGGAAGCGACGATAAAGTCCAACTGGCACCACCGGTTATTTTCAGCCTCGAAGAAGCGTTGGAATATATCAAGGAAGATGAATACGTGGAAGTAACCCCGAAAGCGATACGTATCCGAAAAATCGTTCTCGACGAAACCGAACGGAAACGACTGGCGAAAAAAGCGTAAGGCGTGAAGCCGGGCTTTATCAAAAGAGGGGACTTTTCTTGATGAGATTGATGAATTCTTCTCGCGTTTTCTGCTGATTGAAAACTCCGGTGAAGTCGGAAGTGGTGGTAATGGAATTTTGTTTTTCTACTCCCCGCATCTGCATGCACATGTGCTTTGCTTCAATCACCACCATTACTCCCAGCGGATTCAAGGTGTTCTGAATGCACTCTTTTATTTGGGTGGTTAATCGTTCCTGAACCTGCAATCGGCGGGCATACACCTCAACTACACGAACAATTTTACTTAAGCCGGTGACGTATCCGTTGGGGATATAAGCCACGTGAGCTTTCCCGAAAAAAGGAAGCAAATGGTGTTCGCAAAGCGAGAACAGATCGATGTCTTTCACAATGACCATCTGACGGTATTTTTCTTTAAACAAGGCGCCGCGCAACATTTCTTCGGGATCTTCGGCATATCCTTTGGTCAAATATTGCAAGGCTTCGGCTACCCGTTCGGGCGTCTTCAGCAACCCTTCGCGGTTTACGTCTTCACCCAATAACGCAATCACATCTTTTACGTGATCCGAAATAAGAAGTGCTTGATCTTTTATTTCTGTGGTTTCAATAATAGACATGCTGTCTGAATTAGTTTTGTGCATTTATTAATCGGCGGGTTGATCAATCGGTATTTTCACCTCATCGGGTACGATATACATTTCTTTTCCAAACGAAGGAAAAACCTTGCGCATTTCGTTTAATACCTCTTCCGCCTCTTGTCTTGTTTTGAAATTGCCTACGCGCAAACGCCAAAAGGGCGACTCGAAAATGATCACCGTTTCCAACTCGGGGAATGCCTGGTTGATGAGAGCCTGTTTTTGGTAGGCTTCGTTCTTGGAAGTCCGTTGATCGTTGCCGGCAAAGGCTTGAATCTTATAGCCTCGCATTTTCACATAGGGAACTGCTCCGGGATCGGCATAAACCGGCCGTTGGGGTGTAATAGGCCGACCAACAATTCCTTTGATGGCTTCATCTTCGTAGATGGTTACACGCCCTTTACCCGGATAATAGGTATTCAGTTCGTCGATGATGCTCTTTGTTTCTTGTGCATTCATCCCTGAGGTTGAAACACAACAAAAGAGCAAAAAATAAAACAGCTTTTTCATCATTGATTCTTATGCAAAAAGAAAAGGCAAAATTAGGGAAATGCCACAGATTAACCCACTAATCTGTGGTAAAATTCCCTAATGCAGTTAAAAAGCTTCGATAATGGGCATGAATTTATCCACGCTCAACGAGGCTCCGCCAATGAGACCGCCATCCACGTCGGGATTGGCGAAAAGTTCCTTTGCATTAGACGCATTGCAACTGCCGCCATACAAAATAGAGAGGTCTTCGGCCGTCTCCTTACCGTATTTTTCGGCTACGGTTTTGCGAATGAAAGCATGCATCTCCTGTGCTTGTGCTGCTGTTGCCGTTTTACCGGTACCGATAGCCCAAACGGGTTCATAGGCGAGAATCAGTTTGCCGAAATCTTCTTTCGAGAGGTTGAACAACGACTGTTCGATTTGCGATTTCACGACCTCAAAATGCTTGTCGGCTTCGCGTTCTGCCAATACTTCTCCGATGCAGAAAATGGGTGTCAGACCGTTGGCAAGTGCCAACAATACCTTTTCTTTCAGAATTTCGGGAGTTTCGTGATAATAGCTGCGGCGTTCGCTGTGACCGATAATCACATATTTTGCTCCCGTAGATGCAACCATTTTTGCCGAAACTTCACCGGTATAGGCACCTTCGGGTTTATCGGCACAATTTTGTGCCGATACGCCGATTCTCGTCGTATCGATTGCGTTTACTACGCTTGCCAGATGAATAAACGGCGGTGCAATGATCACGTCGCAATTAACGGTTTTGTTTTTTAAGGCCTCGTTGATTTCGGTTGCCAACGATAGTCCTTCCCGGAGTGTCTTGTTCATCTTCCAGTTTCCTGCTACAATGTTCTTTCTCATAACGTTATAAATTTTATATACATGAATTACTTCAATCGTTCGTTTGATTGTGCATATCTGCCCATTTGATAAGCCCCAGCGGCACGAGAAACAGCAAAGCCGTAATCGCCACCGCCAAAAGCTCGTGTTGCCTTCTATCGACCGCCTTCCCTATTTCGCCCCGGTTGAGAAGGACTGTCAGTTCTTTTTCCGAAGGAAGAGAACGACTGTTCCATTTGCCGATGATTGTACCGGCTTTCAACAGCACCACTCCCGGATTAGCTCGGATCATTGTTTTCAACATCCGCTCATCGGCATGACAGAAAGTGAATCCGCTTCGGTGTAGGCGTTCCCACTCGGCAATTGTTTCGAGAGACGAGGCGGTGAGACAGTACACCGGATAGTGCGACTTTTCGGCATAATCGGTTAAAACCTTCAATCGGGATAATTCGCCTGCACGAATATCCGGAAGGGCGTACGAAATCACCAGAAAAGAATACGACGGATCGGACAGTATCTTTTCCGTAATGTCGGCTCCTTCTTTATAGGTTCCGCTTGCTTCGTCCCGGACCAGCTCCACAATGGAAAAATCTTCAACCTCGGGCTTCTTTCCTTTTTTCACCCATCGGGTTTTCATCTCCACAAACGTCCATGTGGAATCGTTCCAGGGATAATTTTCTTCGGTAAATGCTTTCCTGATGCCGTCTTTCTCATAAACAAGGATATTTTCATACTGATCGGCTTTTTCAGGATCTACCTTCATTTTATCGGGAATATGCGTTCCTATTTTGTAGGGCCGAAAATCGAGTATCGGCAGATTTATCCCATTATAAACGGCAAAAGCCACTCCGAAAAATGCCGTGAAAAGGGCTGCAGCCCGGGCTGTTTTTGAACTTAAAAAAGGGGTTATCCGGTTATAATACACCACCAGTATGACAGCGAGAACCGATAGCACCATATTTTTGTAGAACGTTGCCCAATTGCCGATAACGACAGCGTCGCCAAAACACCCACAGTCTTCAACGGGGTTTTTTATTGCAATCCACAACGTGAAAGGCGTCATGACGAGCATAAAGAGCAAAAAAAGACGGGAAACGGCTTTCCGATAAATCCCCAACAAAAGGCATACGCCCAACAGAAATTCAACCACCGGAAGCAGAATAGCTACGGGCAATGCCAGGGAAAATCCTTCGGAAAGGCCAAAAGCAATCAGGTAATCCTGTATTTTATACGCAAATCCGTGGGGGTCTACCATCTTCACGAAACCCGAGAAGACAAACGTTGCTCCCCCAACGATACGGGATAACTCAGTTACTATTTTGACGAGACGATCCTTCCGTTTCATTTTCTTTTTCGCCGAAGTGCAATTTGATGAGCGCAAAAATGGCATAATTTACGATATCCATGTAATTGGCGTCAATGCCTTCGGATACCAATGTCTTGCCCTGATGACTTTCGATTTCCTTGATGCGATAGATTTTCATCAGGATCAAGTCGGTATACGAACTCACGCGCATCTTGCGCCACGCCTCGTCGTAATCGTGATTCTTGGCATTCATGAGTTCCTTGGTTTTGGCAATGATTTGGTCGTAAAGCGTTAACGCCTCCTCCGGAGTAATATCGACCGTATCGGAATAGCCCAATTCGAGTTGAATGAGGCCGATAATTCCGTAATTCACAATTCCGACGAATTCGGGGAAAATACCTTCTCCTACTCGACTTTCTTTTTTGGTTTCCAATGAACGGATGCGGTTTGTTTTTATAAAAATCTGATCCGTAACCGATTCGGGACGTAAAATCCGCCACGATGCACCATAATCCTGCAATTTCTTTTGAAAAATATCCCTACAGATTGCAATGACTTCATCAAATTGCTTATTCGTAACATCCATTCAATTAAAGGTATAAATCTTTTTGTGTTTAATTAAGAAAACAAAGGTAGAGAAAAAAAACAAAAGCGACAAAAACTCCTCCTGCCAACTCCTAACCACCCTTATTCCGGAATGTATACGTCAAGCCAACAACACCAAACACACACCAAACACACTCCAAAGCAACAATAATCACCCTTCAGTCACACTCCAAGCCCTTCCAACATCCGCATTAAATCTACCCGAAATCTCTATTTTACCTTTCGCCGGTTACCTCATCCCCTATCCGAAAAACAGAAAAACAGGACGATGTTTCGAATCGTTTTTGTAGCTTTGCACAACAAAACCCAATGTAAATGAAAAAAGTTGTTATTATGCTGACATCCTTTGTTCTGCTGGCTGCTTGCCATACCGGCGGAAAAACAAATGAAAAAAAAGCTGCCACTGCCGACGACATCGATTCCGCCTTTCAATATAAAGTCGACCGTTTCGCCGACATTGAAATACTGCGATATCCCGTGCCGGGATTCAATGAGTTGTCGTTGCAGCAGAAAGAGCTGATTTATTATCTTTCGCAGGCCGCCCTTGAGGGACGCGACATCCTTTACGACCAACACAACAAATACAACCTGGCCATACGTCGTGTTTTGGAAGGAGTGTACGAAAATTATATGGGAGACAAATCGACCGAAGATTGGAAAAATCTGGAAACCTATCTCAAACAAATCTGGATGGCCAACGGTATCCATCATCATTATTCGGAAGACAAAATCATGCCGAAATTTTCGAAGGAATATTTTGTATCGGTAGTGAAATCGGTCGATCCCGGACGGATGCCTTTCCGCGACGGCATGGCTGCCGATGAGCTGCTGAATTCGATTCTTCCCGTCATGTTTGATCCCGACGTGATGCCCAAACGGGTAAACCAACAACCGGGAGTGGATCTGGTGAAAACTTCCGCCGTAAACTTTTACGAAGGGGTCACCCAAAAACAGGTGGAAGATTTCTACAACGCCATGAAAGATCCCGACGACAGCACGCCTGTTTCCTACGGATTGAACAGCAAAGTGGTAATGAAAGACGGAAAAGTTACCGAGGAAGTGTATAAAATAGGCGGGCTTTACGGTAAAGCCATCGAACGTATCGTGGGTTGGCTGGAAAAAGCAGCCGGTGTTGCGGAAAACGATCAACAGAAAGAAGTAATCCATACCTTGATTGAATATTACCGAACGGGCGATTTAAGGAAATTCGACGAATATTCCATCAAATGGGTGCAAGACGTGAACTCGCGGGTGGACTTCGTGAACGGGTTCATCGAAACCTATACCGATCCGCTGGGTATGAAGGGTACCTGGGAATCCATCGTCAATTTCAAGAACGAAGAAGCCACCAAGCGTACCGAAATCATCAGCGCCAACGCCCAATGGTTTGAGGATAATTCACCCGTTGATCCGCAGTTTAAAAAAGAAAAGGTGAAGGGGGTATCGGCTAAGGTGATTACGGCGGCCATGCTGGGCGGCGACTGCTATCCGGCAACTCCCATCGGGATCAACCTACCCAACTCCAACTGGATTCGACGCGATTACGGTTCAAAATCGGTAACCATCGAAAACATTACGAATGCATACGACAAAGCAGCCGAAGGAAACGGTTTCAACGAAGAATTCATGTGGAGCAACGAAGAGATTGAACGCGCCAAAAAATACGGTTCGCTGACCAACAACCTGCATACCGATTTGCACGAATGCCTCGGTCACGGTTCGGGAAAAATGCTGCCGGGGGTGCACGACGGTGCGCTTAAAGAGTATGAGTCGACCATTGAAGAAGCACGTGCCGACTTGTTCGGGTTGTATTACCTGGCCGATCCCAAAATGATTGAACTGGGCCTTCTCCCCGACTCTACTGCCTATAAAACCGAATATTACAGTTATTTGATGAACGGCTTGATGACCCAGCTCACCCGCATTCAGCCGGGTAAAAATATCGAAGAAGCACACATGCGTAACCGGCAGCTCATTGCTCGGTATGTGTATGAGCAAAGTAAAGCCGACAAGGCCGTAGAGATGAAACAACGCGACGGGAAAACGTATGTTGTAGTGAATGATTACGGAAAAATTCGTGATCTGTTTGGTCAATTGTTGGCCGAAATCCAACGCATCAAATCGACCGGCGATTACCGGGCGGCCAAAAAAATGGTGGAAACGTATGCCGTGAAAGTAGACCCTACTCTTCACAAAGAGGTACTTGCCCGATATGAAGCATTGAATCTCGCTCCGTACAAGGGTTTTGTGAACCCGGTTTACAAGCTCGTTACCGATAAAAACGGGAAAGTTACGGATGTCGCCATTTCGTACGACGAAAATTATGTGGAGCAGAACCTGCGCTATTCGCGGGAATATTCGGTATTGCCGTTGTGGAACTAAACCAATGAACTACGAAGAGACACTTCAATATCTTTATAGCCGACTGCCCGAATATCAACGCATCGGTCACGCTGCGTATAAGGAAGGGTTGGACAACAGCCTGGCGCTCGATGCTTATTTCAATCATCCGCATCGGCAATACAAAACCATTCACATAGGGGGCACCAACGGTAAGGGATCGACTTCGCACTTGCTTGCTGCTATCTTACAACAGGCAGGTTATCAAGTGGGGTTATATACCTCGCCTCACCTGGTTGACTTTCGCGAACGCATCCGCGTGAACGGAAAGATGATCGATAAATCCTATGTGGTGGATTTTGTGGAAAGATACCGGGAAGCATTTGAACCCATTCACCCTTCGTTTTTTGAATTGACGATGGAGATGGGTTTTCTGTATTTTGCCGAGCAGAAGGTCGATGTAGCCGTAATCGAAGTCGGCCTGGGCGGACGGCTGGATAGCACCAACATCATCTCGCCCGATTTGTCCGTCATTACCAATATCGGACTCGAACATACCCAATATTTGGGGAATACCCTTCCCAAAATAGCCGGCGAAAAGGCCGGCATCATCAAACCCCATACTCCGGTGGTGATCGGGGAAATCGAAGACGAAGAAGTCCGGCGGGTTTTTGTGGAAAAAGCAGCTGCGCAACAGGCGCCCATCGTTTTTGCCGAAAACTACCCCGATTTCCATGCGCAAAAGACCCCGTCGGGATGGACTTTTCAATGCAAAGAATACCCCGGTCTCATCGACGAGTTGGGGGGATTTGTGCAGGAAAAGAACGCCAGAACCGTGTTAACTGCCGTTGAAGAGCTTCAAAAAATGGGATATCGCATTCCTAAAGATGCCGTTTACGACGGTTTTGCACATGTGGTGGAATTAACCGGACTGATGGGGCGTTGGCAAAAGATACAGGATAAACCGAAAATCGTATGCGATACCGCACATAATGCGCACGGAATCCGATATATCGGCAAACAATTGGAATCGGAAAAATACGACCGACTGCATATCGTCTTCGGCGTGGTAAAAGACAAAGATCTTCAGGCTATATTGCCGCTGTTGCCTAAAAATGCCGAGTATTATTTCACAAAACCTTCAGTGGATAGGGCTCTTGATGAAAAAATACTGGCCAACGAAGCAGCCAACTACCAATTGTGGGGACATACTTTCGACAATGTGGCAGAAGCAGTGCACGCGGCAAGGACAAAGGCAACAGAAAACGATTTTATTTTTATCGGGGGCAGTTCTTTTGTTGTGGCAGACGCGTTGCCTCTTTTTATGAACCCTTCCTAAAGTCCTGTCATCTTGTCTTATAGCACCGAAACAGGAACCATTCCCAAATGAATTTTTGCAGAGCAGTAGATAAATTGAAAATTATCCTGTAAATTTGTCCTGAATACGATTCCCGAATCGGTATTCCTTGCTACAGGAATACAACAGACATCGCATTTTTTTGATAACATACAGTAACTCCTTTTTTAGAAAGCATAATGAAACAGTATTTGGATTTACTTCAACGTGTACTCGATGAAGGTGTAAAAAAAGAAGACCGAACCGGGACCGGAACAATCAGCATTTTCGGCCATCAGAGTCGTTACAAAATGAGTGACGGATTTCCCCTTCTTACCACCAAAAAATTGCACTTGAAATCCATTATTTACGAACTTCTCTGGTTTTTGAATGGCGACACAAACGTAAAATACTTACAGGAACATGGCGTGCGCATCTGGAACGAATGGGCAGACGAAAATGGCGATCTCGGTCCTATTTACGGATATCAATGGCGTTCGTGGCCGGACTACAACGGCGGACACATCGACCAAATAGCGGAAGCGGTGGATATGATTAAGCATCACCCCGATTCGCGACGAATCATTGTCAGCTCGTGGAACGTGGCCGATTTGCCCAAGATGAGCCTCCCGCCCTGTCATACGCTTTTTCAATTTTATGTTGCCGACGGCAAACTGAGCCTCCAACTATACCAACGCAGTGCCGATATCTTTCTGGGTGTTCCGTTTAACATTGCCTCCTACGCCTTGCTGTTGAAAATGATGGCTCAGGTAACGGGTTTGCAGGAAGGCGATTTTGTTCACACGATGGGCGATGCCCATATTTATCTGAACCATTTGGAGCAAGTAAAATTGCAACTCACTCGGGAGCCTCGCCCCTTGCCCAAGATGATCATCAATCCCGACGTAAACGATATTTTCGGTTTTAAATACGAAGACTTCGAACTCATCGATTATCATCCCTATCCGCACATCAAAGGAGAAGTTTCGGTTTAGTCTTATTTCAATGTCTATTTCGTAAAAATTGATCGATGCTTTTCGATTAAAAGGATCACCCTGCAAAGGATTAATGTCATCAAAAGATGAGCGCTGCAAAAGAAAATTTTATAGTTTTATCCGTATAATAATTTGCGCGATCAGTGATTTTAAAACATAAAGAATGCAAAATAAGAATACAACCAACGAAAAAAAATTCCCCCGAGAAATTGCCGTTATCGTTGCCACAGATGAAAATAATGCCATCGGCAAAAAAGGCAATTTGCTCTGTCATTTACCTAATGATCTGAAACATTTCAAACAAATTACGGAACATCACACGGTGGTGATGGGTAGAAAAACCTTTGAATCGTTACCCAAAGGTGCGTTGCCTAACCGCAAAAATATAGTCTTGACTTCACAAAAGAATGCCAAATTCGAAAACTGCATCGTGTGTCATTCCCTCGACGAAGTGTGGCAGCATTGCGAAAACGAAGATAAAGTCTTTTTCATCGGGGGAGAACACATCTATCGGCAAATCATCGACAGGGCTACCACCTTATACCTTACACGCATTCATCATACATTTGACGATGCCGATGCTTTTTTCCCTGTAATCGACCCGGAAGAATGGACGCTCGTTGAGGAAAAAAAACAAGATGCCGACGAAAAACATCCGTTTGACTATACTTTTTTTACTTATGTCCGAAAAGACAAATAAAATGCCCCATCTCATGACAAAAAAATATACCCTTTTAGTTCTTGTCCTGTTGACCGTTTTATCGCCTGTTTTTTCGCAGGAAATGGTAAATGAAAAGCTGAAGAAAAACCTGAATACCTGTCTTTCCTCTATTTATAAAGAAACGTTGTTGAGGCCGGGTAGCGTGACGGTAGACAGCATAGCGATGAATAAACGCAAAAAAACCATCGAATTGTATACCAACTTATCGCTTTCCTACTTGCCGATGCGTGAAAATACCGTCAGCCTTATTTACGACAGCATTCGATTTTACTTGCCACAAGAACACAAAAATTACCGGATAAAAGTATTCTCCGACCGGCAGGAAATCAGCGAACTGGTGCCAAACCTCCATCGCGAGAACATTCCTAAAAATAAAGATCGAATCCTTGCTCACCGCGTAAAAACACCGTTGATAACCCGCTTGTCGGCGCCGGTGACAACTTTCGAAAAAGGATTGACAAACAACCATATTGCTTTATGGCCAAGTCACGGTTATTACTACGAACAAAAACTCGGCAGGTGGGAATGGCAACGTGCCCGCATTTTTCAGACCGTAGAAGATCTCTATACACAAAGCTATGTGGTACCTTTCCTTGTTCCGATGCTGGAAAATGCAGGAGCAAATGTGCTGCTGCCACGTGAACGCGACTACAACACACACGAAATAATCGTGGACAACAATGGGAGTTCGCCGGGTTCACTTTATACGGAAACCAATGGGAAAGAGCATTGGTTGCCTGCCGATTCTGCAGGTTTTGCCAATTCCAAGGCACGGTATCTCGACGGAGAAAATCCTTTTAAGATGGGAACGGCACGAAAAATTAAAACCGTCTCGCGCGAAAACGAAAGCCTTGCCATATGGACACCCGATATTCCCGAAAAGGGGACGTATGGGGTTTATATCTCTTACCAAACCGTGAAAAAAAGTACCGAAGATGCGCTATATTCGGTTTATCATGCGGGAGGCAGGACGGATTTTCTTGTCAATCAACAAATGGGTGGAGGTACCTGGATTTTCTTGGGTTACTTTCCCTTCGATAAAGGATCGGATCATAAAATCACCCTCAGCAATCGCAGCAAACATGCCGGGCGCATCGTTACCGCCGATGCAGTGAAAATTGGCGGAGGCATGGGAAACATTGCCCGATTGCCTCATCCCGAAGGATATGAAAAAGAAAATGTGAAAAGTTCCGAGAATATCACCGCTAAAGAAATCACTCTTCCCGGCATACCCTTCACACCCGAAGTCAGCGGATATCCCCGCTACGCCGAAGGTTCGCGCTATTGGCTGCAATGGGCAGGCATGCCGGACAGCATTTATAATCGAAGTGAAAGCAAAAACGATTATACCGACGACTACCAAAGTCGGGGTTATTGGGTAAATTACCTTGCCGGTGGTTCATCGGCACTTCCAAAAGCCAAGGGATTGCATATTCCCATCGATTTGGCTTTTGCATTTCACAGCGATGCCGGTACCCTTTGGGGCGATACTATTGTAGGTACATTGGGAATTTACATGACGCACTACAATAACGAAAAATTTGACAACGGACATTCCCGTTGGGCTTCGCGCGATCTCACGGAGCTGGTTATGGAGGAAATCGTGCGCGATATTCGCCGGGAATTTGAGCCGGATTGGACACGCCGTCATCTATGGAACCGCTCGTACAGCGAAGCACGTGTGCCCAACGTACCCACCATGCTGCTGGAACTGCTTTCGCACCAAAACTTTGCCGATATGCGTTACGGGCTCGACCCGGCTTTTCGGTTTACCGTCAGTCGTGCCATCTACAAAGGCATGCTCAAATTCATCGCTTCGCAATACAATCGGCCTTATGTGGTACAACCCTTACCCGTGAAAGATTTCAGCGCAACATTTAGCGGCGACACCGAGGTAGAACTGAAATGGCAACCATCGCCCGACCCGGCAGAACCTTCCGCAATGCCCACAAAATACATCGTTTATACCCGTATTGACGAGGGCGGATTCGACAACGGCAGGATAGTCAACCAAAACGACTGCAAAATCGAGATCGAAAAAGATAAGATATACAGTTTCAACGTAACCGCAGTTAACGACGGAGGCGAAAGTTTTCCTTCGGAAATGCTGTCGGTTTGCCGCAAATCCGAAGAAAAAGGGGTAACCCTCATCGTAAACGGATTCACACGGATTTCCGGACCCTTTAGTTTTACCACCCGCGACAGCATTGCCGGATTTGCAGGTCGGATAGATAATGGGGTGCCCTACCTTTCGGAACACCAATTTATCGGGCACATGCACGAATACCGGCGTGCCATCCCCTGGATGGACGACGATGCTTCGGGATTCGGCGACAGCGATGCCAACTATGAAACGACGGAAATTGCGGGAAACACATTCGATTATCCTTTCCTTCACGGAAAGGCATTTGCAGCAGCAGGGCACTCGTTTGTATCGTGTGCGGCAAGCGCGGTGGAAAATGAATCAGTCCATCTCTCCAATTACAAAATGGTGGACTGGATATTGGGCAAACAACGCGAATGGAGTGTGGCGCGCGGAGCTATGCCTCCTAAATTTAAAACGTTTTCCAAAACGCAGCAAAAACGTATTACCGAATATTGTCAAAATGGAGGTAATATAATGGTAAGTGGCGCATTCGTAGGAACCGATTTGTGGGATAACCCTTATGCCGACAAAGCCGATCGCACTTGGGCACAAAACACCTTGAAATATCAATGGCGCAACAACTACGGTGGGGTTACGGGACGCATTAAGGCGGTTGCTTCGCCTTTCCCGTCAATAAAAGGTGATTATGCGTATTACAACACGTTGAACAGCGAATCGTACGTCGTGGAAAATCCGGATGCCATTGAACCTGCAGACAAAAATGCTTTTACCGTTTTCCGGTATTCGGAAAATAATTTGAGTGCGGGAATCGTGTATAAAGGCGAAAAATACAGTACATGCATCTTGGGATTCCCCATCGAAGCGGTAAAACAACAAGACAAACGGGATGAATTGGTTAAAAACATCCTTACCGCAATGGAAAGGTAAAAGAGAACAAGCGAATAGCTATAAAGCTCCCAATTTTTCCTCCGCAAAACGACGGATGAATGCCACGGTTTTATCGATGCCGAGGACCGAAGAATTCACGCATAAATGATAAGATTCGGCCACACCCCATTTTTTATCGGTATAATAATTATAATAACCGGCTCTTTTTTTATCCATTTTCTTTATGTAAGTAAGGGCTTTATCTCTTGAGGTCAAATGGTAGGTTTCGCTTACCCGCTTTATCCGATCTTCGATATCGGCCGTAATGAAAATATTCACGGCACGAGGGTGATCCTTCAGCACGTAATCGGCACATCGCCCGATAAAAATGCACGATTGTTTCTCTGCCAACTCACGAATAACATCGCTCTGGATTTTGAATAAGGTCTCATTACAGAGGTAGCTCTCGTTTAAATAAATCTCATCCACGGAAGAATTTCGCAAACCAAAAAACCCGCCGAAGATGCTGTGAGTCTTCTTTTCATCCATTTGCTCGAAAAACTCCTTACCCAGACCACTTTCCTTCGAAGCAAGCTCGATTAGTTCCTTATCGTATAAAGGAATGCCGAGCTGTCGCGACAACTCTTCGCCAATTAAATGACCACCGCTGCCAAGTTGACGACCGATATTGATCACATATTTTTTTTCATCCATATCTCCTATCTCCTAAACTCAATGCGCATTTTCTGCGTTTCTTTTAATAAATTTCCGAAAATTCACAAACAGCATATAAGCAGCAACCAACGATGCCAGTAAATCGGCCGCAGGCATACTGTACCACACCCCTTTCAATCCGTAAATCGGGGGTAAAGTTAGTAAAAAAGGCAACAAAAAAAGCAGCTGACGACTCAAAGACAAAAAGATAGCCCTTCCCGGCATCCCAATGCTTTGAAAAAAATTGGTAACAACCATCTGAAATCCCACTATGGGAAAAAAGACGAATACGATGCGTAAGCCTTCAACAGCCAATTGAATCAACGTTTGATCCCGTGTAAAAGCAGAAGCCACAGCTGAAGGGAAAAATTCCCCAATCAAAAATCCGATCGTCATAATGCCTATCGCCATAAAAATGGTTAGTTTGAGCACTTCATTTACACGTTTATAGTTGCGTGCACCAAAATTATATCCTGCAATAGGTTGCATCCCCTGGTTGAGCCCCATCGTAACCATGACAAAAAGAAACGAAACACGATTGATGATGCCGTAAGCTCCCACGGCAAAATCGCCTCCGTGTTTGATAAGTGTTTGATTAATAACAATAACGATAACACACGAAACCGCATTCATTAAAAAAGGAGACATACCGATGGCCAATGAATCCTTTACGATTTTGGGATCGAGTCTGAAAATACCTTTCTGCAAATGAATAAAATTATCTTTGTTGCTAAAAAACTTTATTTGCCAGACAAGCATGACGATTTGCGAGATGACGGTTGCCAGGGCACTTCCTTTGATTCCCCATTTAAATCCGAAAATAAACAGCGGATTCAATACCAAATTGATCATCACTGTCGCCAATGTGGCATACATGGCTTTCTTCGGATTTCCTGATGAACGCAGAATACCATTGAGCCCCATATAGATATGAGTAAAAACATTCCCCAATAAAATAACAAACATATAATCGTGAGCATAGGGCAATGTGGCAGAACTTGCGCCAAAAAAACGAAGTATCGGATCAAGAAAAATCAACGAGATGATCATAAACGCTAAGCCGAAAATCACATTTAGGACAAATACATTCCCCAAAATACGATTGGCTGTTCCATAATCTTTTTGTCCCAACCTGACCGACATCAAGGTTGCGGCTCCTGCTCCCACCAACGAACCAAAGGCGGCAGATAGATTCATAAAAGGGAAGGTTACCGCCAAACCCGAAATGGCCAACGCCCCCACCCCATGACCGATGAAAATACTGTCGGTGATATTGTATAACGACGAGGCCACCATGGCCACAATGGCCGGCAATGAATATTCAATGAGCAAATTCCCGATTTTTTCCGTACCTAATGTTAGTGGTAATCCTTTTTTCTCCATTTTCCTATCTTCTCAAAAATTCCTCGCAAAATTACAAAAAAGAAGCGAATTCGAGATTTGCGAACACCGACATAAAACGTAGGGGGGGAGAAGTTGCACTTCTAAATTGAACATAGCTAACGATTCGGTTAAAATAATCAAATAAGGAGTCCACTTGAATGAGCCTTATTTATCAAAGATGAGCAAAAAAATAATCCTGAAAATCAGGTTTTTACAAAATTAATTTTCAGGATTTTGAACTTTTTAAAGCAGACTCATGAATTAATCCAAAGGAATACCCTTCACGCTTAAGCCATTCAATAGCTAACGGAAGGGCATATCGCAAGTTTTTTTCTGCTTTCAACGAATCGTGGAACACAATGATCGACCCGTTTCGCACATATTTTTTTACATTATCGAGCACTTTCTCCGGGGTCATATAGTTACTGTAATCACGCGTAACAACATCCCACATAATGAATTTATATCCGCTTTTCTTTAAAAGAACGAATTGAGGGAAAAGGACATGACCATGAGGCGGACGAAAAAGCGGAGATTGAATATACGAATTTGCCTTTTGCGTATTGGCAATGAAATCGTTGATAGTATGTTTCCATCCTTGTATATGATTAAAAGTATGGTTGCCGGTCTTATGCCCCTTTTCAAGAATTTGACGATAAACCGAAGGATGTTTCCTCACATTATCTCCCACACAAAAAAAAGTTGCTTTAACCTGATACGTGTCGAGTACCTCCAAAACCCAAGGGGTCACTTCAGGGATAGGACCATCATCAAATGTGAGATAAACCCTCTTTTCCTTGCCGTTTTTTATTCTCCAAACGGCACCCGGATAAAAAATTCGATAAAACAAAGGAGGCTGCTCTATAAACATATACCATCAAAATAAAAAGGCCTCTCCCCATTTTATTCCATGGAAAAAGGCCTTTTGTCGTTATCATTTCACGTTACCGTACTGTTCTAGTAATTTCGGATTGAATTGCTGCATCAACTTCAAGGTCTTCTGCACGTTTTGCTCATCCATCTTCCGGCTTACAGAATCTGCACCGGCACTATAAAATCCGCGGATAGACACATTGGTGATTTCCTGCACAACGGAATCACCCAACGGAGTAATGCCTCTGGTATAATAAAATTGTGCCCGTTGTAAAAGATCGTCTACCAGCGGCTGATATTTTTTCTTATCGTATTGCTGATAAATAGAGGCAATCAGCAAAAGCGGATCCAAATTATTTCTCGAAATATCGATCCACGAATCAGCCATCTGTTGAGGAGTAAGCCGATCGAACCATGCCAAATTGTTGCCGATTCTTTCGCTAACTTCATCAATAATTGCTTGACCCTTTTCGGCGTGTCCCAACTGATAATAGGCTCTGGCCATCAACAATCCTTCCGTTCCGTAGGGAACCGCTTTCGATGGCATAACCGCGATACATTTATCGAGTGCAGCAAGTGCTTTATCTTTTTCGCCCTCGTTGATTAGCGCATCGATCAATTGCGAAAAATACATCCGGAAGGTATACACCATATTCCTGCACGTAACGTCAAGATAGATATCCGAATCTTTATCGATGCCACCCCATCTGAATTTATTCATCATAAGGTCATAAGCAACCTCGGTATTCACTCCGTTACTCAGCGGCACTCCCGGTGTTATCCGATAAGCAATTCCTTCGAGTATCAGATTGTTTCCGACCGGGGCATATAAATTTCTGTCCACGGTTACTGCAAATGATATTGGCCTTTGCCAGTTATCGTCGTTGATGTTGGTAAGCATTTCCAACACCATCAACTCTTGTCGATAGGCTACCGATTTATTCCCGAGATCGACATACATACGGTTTGCCGGTTTGGAATGGAATGCCGCCCAGTTTACTTTTGCCGTATCCACATCGAGATACAAAAGATTGCCCGGAATAATCGGTTCATTATCCAACGACGGAAAAGGATTCTTGGGCGTCGCATTGTTTCCGGTACGCAAGTTCTCCATCGTTTGCTTAAGCGGAATGGTATCCTTAAACACATTTGTGTCATAATACAAATGATAAGAAACCTTCGGAATATTATTTTGTTGCAATATACGCTCAATCTCTTTCCTGGTCAGAATATAAGCATGAGAGCCGGCATCACTCGAATATCGCTCCCTCGGCCATTTGATAGGCAGGGGTTCCGACTCATATGCCTGACGCAGCATCTGATCGACATACCATTCCGTTTGCAGATAACTTAAATTGCAGGCACGGGTATCGGTTCGGAATCCTTCCACCTCGTGCAGATACCATAACGGGAAGGTATCGTTATCGCCATTACAAAAAATAATGCCGTTTTTACCCACACTGTTCAAATAATTCATCCCGGTATCGCGTGCCATATATCTTCCGGAACGGTCATGATCATCCCAATTCTGAGCGGCCATCCGGATAGGGACAAAAAGGCAGGCTATTGTGGCAAGAGAAGCCGCTGCTGCCGTATTTTTTAAATATTCCCTCAGGAATAAACTAATCCCGGCTACTCCCATTCCCACCCAAATGGAAAAAGCATAAAAAGAGCCGGCATACGCATAATCCCGTTCACGCGGTTCAAAAGGAGTCTGATTGAGATACATGACTATGGCTATTCCTGTCATGAAAAACAGCATGAAAACGATAGAAAAGCTCTTAAACCCTTTTTCTTTAAGGGAAAGTTGATATACAATTCCGATAATACCCAACAGAAAAGGCAACATGAAATAAACATTTCTACCTTTATTATCGGCTACATCCGGAGCGATGTTATCTTGGGGTCCCAGTCCCAATACCTTATCATCGATAAAAGGTATGCCCGTAATCCAATTCCCCTTGGTGATACCTCCATCGCCTTGAATATCGTTCTGTCTCCCCGAGAAATTCCACATGAAATATCTCCAATACATGTAATTCAACTGATAACTAAAGAAAAAACGGATGTTTTCGAGCATCGAGGGTTTCTTGTTCGGATCGGTTATTCCACCCCATTGACGATATCCTATAATATGGTTGTTATATCCCGGATTATTGGTTGTGGAATGCATGCGCGGGAAAAGCATCGAGTTGGTATATTTGTAGGTAGGCGAAGTAGAAACCACCACATACCGATCTTTTTCTTCAGGCGATTTCTTAATTACTTTCCCGTATCTTTTTTTCTCACTCGCTATAACCGGTGTGCCGTCTGCATTTCTCTCGATTTGAGAAGCATAAGTGTGACCATAGATAAGCGGAGTTTCGCCATATTGTTCACGGTTTAGGTAACTTGCCAACGCAAAAACATCTTCGGGAGAATTCTCATCCATCGGCGGATTGGCACTCGAACGTATGGGAATAATGGCATAAGCCGAAAAACCGATTAATATGACCAATAAACAAGAAATAGAAAGATTGATGAATTTGAGGTTCATTTTTTTGTACCGGAAAACCAAATAAACAGCTACTCCTATCAAAACAAGCCACATCAGAACATTATCGCCCATGAATAAAATTCCGGACATAGCAAGACTTATGAGGAAGGTTGTTTTGGCGATTGTGGGATTCGGGTTATCCTTCATACTTTCCAAAAGTGTCCATACAATGCAAACAACCAACACGGCAAGATAGATGAATAAACCGGTATTGTAGGGTAAACCCAACGTGTTTATAAAGAACAGTTCAAACCATCCTCCCACTTTAGTAAATCCCGGAATGATCCCGTACATCAATACAAAAATCAACACAAAAGAAATCAGTAAAGCTCCCAACCCTCCTTTCCAGCTAACCTTTTCATTTTTCTTATAATAATAAATCAGGACAATTGCAGGAATACAAAGCAGGTTCAATAAATGAACACCAATGGAAAGTCCCATAACATAGGCAATCAAGACAATCCATTTATCGGAGTGCGGTTTATCGGCATTGTCCTCCCATTTTAATATCAACCAGAAGACCAACGCCGTCAACATTGACGAAAAAGCATACACTTCGGCTTCTTCCGCCGAAAACCAAAACGTATCGGAAAAAGTATAAACCAACGCACCGACAATACCACTACCCATCACGGCAATGGTCTGGGCAAGAGTAAGCTCCGTTTTGTCCTTGCTCAACACCAATTTTCTCGTCAGATGCGTAATCGTCCAGAAAAGAAACAGAATGGTAAACGCACTAAGCAAAGCCGACATGGCATTTACCATCTTCGCAACTTGAGTCGGGTCGGAGGTAAACTGAGTAAACAAATTTCCCAACAACATAAAAAAAGGAGCTCCCGGTGGATGACCAATTTCCAATTTATAAGCGGAAACGATAAACTCGGGACAATCCCAAAAACTCGCCGTAGGTTCGATGGTCATTAAATAAACAACGGCTGCAACAGCAAACACTACCCATCCGGTGATGGTGTCGATTAATTTATATCGTGTCATTATCGGAAAATGATAAAATTATTCATGTATATACGCCTTTGTTCCTTCTAATAAAAAGGATTTCTATGCGCAAAAATACATAAAACTATCTATAAACCATCATTATTTCCGGTTGATTTATGTCCTACGGCAGGAAATAACCGAAAACAGCTCTTCTACTTATTCAAGTATCTGTTTCATAATATATTGATTTTTATCTATTTATAAATTTTATTCCCTTCTATGTTCACAAAATACAACCCGTGTTTATTCGATGTGAATTTTTTTTGAAAAAGTGTTTTTGGCAAGTACGATGCGATTCATTTGAATTTATGGTTAATTATCTTTTAAACCCTTCAAAATATTTAAAATATGCTGCAAAACATGTTTTGGTATATCTATTTATTAAACAACTACTTACAAAAAAAATTCGCATTTTTTATCTTCACTTCGTCTTTTTGAAGCGAAATTTGCGCGTGATTTTTTTGGACGTAAAAAAAGAAAAAGTTTACTTTGGCAGTAATTAAAGAAAAAAATCGGTAATTAAGGTCTTTTTTTAACAAGTTTTTACAAGTTCAATGCAAAAAACAGTAGTGATTCTAAAACCATCTGCTATCCAGCGAGGCTTAGTCGGTGAAGTAATTTCCCGATTCGAAAAAAAAGGTCTTCAACTCATTGGAATGAAAATGATATCCTTAACAGATGAAATTTTAGAGGAACATTATGCACACTTAAAAACTAAACCGTTTTTTCAACGTATCAAAGAGTCAATGAAAGTGAGTCCGGTAATTGTGTTGGCATTAAAAGGCGTTGATGCTGTAGAAGTGGTGAGAAAAATGACCGGCACCACCAATGGAAGAGAAGCTCAGCCGGGAACCATCCGGGGAGATTACAGCATGAGCGTTCAGGAAAACATTGTACATGCATCCGATTCACCGGAAACAGCGGAAATAGAATTAGAACGATTTTTTTCAGCTGCAGAACTGTTTAATTATCCGCAATTGATGCATTCGAATATTTATGCCAACGATGAGTGTTAATTGTATCGGACGATTTCAAATTAAGATTAAAAACGTATTCTGAAATGCAACTTATGGAAGGTGAACGTATAATTTCCAAAGGAAAAATTATTTTATCGACAACATTATTATTTATCGGGTTAACAGCTTTCTCACAATCGAAACCTACAAAAGACACAACACGGCCCGAAATTATTTACAAACAGTCGCACAGCTCAAACGATCCGCAAACGAATTTGTATGCAGACGGGTTAAAACTCAAAATGGATATGTCCATTTTAAATGAAGCTGCGACCGAAAGAGAAGAATGGAATTCAACCGATATTCCGGCTGACGATATCTACGGCGGAGTCTGGAGCAATAACTTTGTCAATGCGTATGGTTCTTCGGTAAATGTACCCGATTCTTTCTTGGTAGATTTATCGAATTTTTCTATCCCTTGCAACGGTTATATGACCTCCAATTTCGGCAGAAGAGGCAGCAGGAGATATCATTACGGAGTTGATCTCAAAGCCCAAATAGGGGATACCATCTATGCCGCTTTTGACGGAAAAATCAGGGTAAAAGATTATGAACGGGGAGGATACGGCAATTATATCGTAATCCGTCATGTTAACGGTCTTGAAACCGTTTATGGTCACCTGTCCAAATTTCTGGTCAAAGAGAATGATTTTGTTAAATCGGGGCAACCTATCGGTTTGGCAGGGAACACAGGTCGTTCAACCGGCTCACATCTTCATTTCGAAACCCGTTTTTTGGGACGCCCCATTAATCCGAATTTCATCGTCGATTTTAACAATAAAGTATGCCATCGCGACGAATATGTAGTAACCACTTCCAGCTTCAAAAAAACGACAGCAAGCAGTAGGTCGGTACTCAAACCGGGAGAAAGTTATCAAGCATCGTCTAATAATAACAATAGCACCAATAAATACGTTTCGGGCGATGTAAAATATCACCGCATCAAGAAAGGCGACACATTAAGCGGAATTGCCAAACGTTACGGTGTTTCGGTTAAAAAAATCTGCAATTTAAACAACATCACAACAAAAACCACCCTACGCCCGGGTAAATCGTTACGAATTTCCTAACGATGCCGATGAAATAAACCATCACCTGTAAAGGATCATGTCAACTCAAATGATAACCCTGACTGTTGATTTCCGATGCGCGAAAAAGGGTATACTTTTCTTCATCTAACGGATAATCCCAACAACCCAGGCTATGGTAGATTTCTCCACCAAAACCCGCTTTAAACTTATAGAGTCCGTATAAGGGATGAGCCGGATCGGGCGAAGGCGAAATGCCAAACATGTCGTACTCGGTACACCCATTGGCTTTTGACAATTGAATGGCTTCCCATTGTAATGCATAAGTAGCCATCAAATTACGATGTTGCGACGAAGAAGCTCCATAAAGATAAGACCCTCTGTTGGCCGTCATCACCAAAAACATGCCGGCCAACGGCTTGCCATTCCATTCGGCTATCAATAAACGCACATCTGCCGGCGATCGGCTATAATTGGTTTTCGCCGTAAGCACAGCTTCAAAATGCCGGATATCGTTAAGCAGGAGGCGATTTCGTGCAGCCGTTTCCTTGTAAAGCTCATACCAAATACCCAAGCCTTCGGGTCCCATTGATTTAACTTCCACTCCCTTCCGTGCCGACAACCGAATGTTGTATCGCGTTTTGGGTTTCATTTTTCGCAGAATGGTATCGATATCCCGGTTCAAATCCAAATAAATGGTATTGGACGGCAGAATGTTAAAATAGGCTTTTTTGAAATTCCACCGGTGTGTATTGAAATTGAAACGAAATTCTTGGGTCAACGAATCGGGATGCCCCTTCCATGCCCCGTTATCGTCGAAATGTTCTTCGTCTTTAGCCCAATACGACTGCCAACAAAGATCGTAGCGAATGAGTATGCAGTCTTTCGGCAAAAAAGGCCGAATGCTTTCCGAAAGCTCTTCCAAAAACAACCCATGAAATTCTTCCGCAGGTTCAAGCTCCGGACCATAAGGGATATATGCGATGGAATGGTAACGATCGATTTGCCATAGGATAACCAATATATCCGAAGAAAGAATGGTTTTATCTTCAGAGGAATGAAAAAGGTCCGATTGATAGGCTTTAAAATTAACGGCCAGTGTATCTGCACCCAATTGCGCTTTCACATCCGACCAGAAAGCCGTTTGCTGCACAATCGGGGTTTCGTATAACTCTTCCGTATTTTTAGGATGTATGTTAAAAAGCATCGCTGTATTTTTATTTTAAAAAGGCAAAAGTAATCAAAATAAACGAGTTAATAAACAGAAAAACGTTTTTCACCTTTTCATTGAATCGAACTTTTAACCAAACCAATTGTTTATTAATAAATCAATGGCAGTCGATCTCTTTGATATCGACATAAAAAGATGCAATACCAATTGATTTTATTAACCACTAAAAAATTAAACAAAATGGGAAAAGAAGCGATTAAAGCAGCATCAGTCGATGTGAACAAACTGTTGGAAATGCTCAATGCAGCCCTCTCAGAAGAATGGCTGGCATATTATCAGTATTGGATTGGTGCCCGATTGATGGAAGGCCCGATGAGAAGTGAAGTAGAACCCGAACTGCTGACTCATGCCAAAGAAGAATTGGGCCATGCCGAAATGATCGCCGATAGAATCATTCAATTAGGGGGTACCCCTGTCACCAATCCGAAAGATTGGACAAAGTGGGCACGTTGTCCTTATGATGAACCTGCCGATCCCTACATCGAGGTCATTCTTAAACAAAACTTGAGAGGGGAAAGATGTGCCATTCAACGCTATCAAGAAATTGCCTCTTTCACAGATGGCAAAGATTATGCAACGCACGAAATGGCAGTGGAAATCCTTAACGATGAGTTGGAACACGAGGAAGACATTGAATCGTGGTTGACCGACTTAGACCGGATGAAAGAAGAATTCAAGAAAGTAAGGTAACGTTGAAGCGAAGAAACGAGTAAATAACCCGAATTATAAAAATCCTGAGTGAAAAAATCAACACTCAGGATTTTTTGTTTATACTTGAAAGCCTTGTTCAATGGAAAACAGACCGCAGCACACGAAATTACTGCTGATTGCTTCGATAACTGTCGATAGCTGCTTTTACCGACCCGTGAAGCAACAACAGATTTTTGGCCTGCTCGTAGCTGAGCCCCAACTCCTCAACCAACATGCGTGTACCTCTGTCGATCAGTTTTTGATTGGTGAGCTGCATGTTCACCATACGGTTCCCCTTCACCCGACCAAGTTTGATCATCGTCGTTGTGCTGATCATATTCAGCACCAGTTTCTGAGCCGTTCCGGCTTTCATTCGCGTACTTCCCGTCACATATTCGGGCCCGACGATCGGTTCAATCTTGATTTCGGCTTCGGCCGCAACGGGCGAATCGGGGTTGCAACAAATGGCTGCCGTAAGAATGCCGTTTTCACGTGCTTTACGCAAAGCACCAATTACGTAAGGGGTTGTTCCCGAGGCAGCAATACCCACAACCGTATCGTTGCTATTGATGTGAAAAGCCTGCAAATCCTCCCAACCTTTCTCCATATCATCTTCGGCAGCCTCCACCGGATTGCGCAAAGCAACATCTCCTCCTGCAATGATACCGATTACAAAAGTATTGGGCATGCCATACGTAGGCGGAATCTCCGAGGCATCCAACACCCCCAGCCTTCCGCTGGTACCGGCACCGATATAAAACAATCGTCCCCCTCGTTTCATCCGCTCAACAAGAGCCGTTACGAGTTTCTCGATTTCGGGAATGGTTTTTTGTACAGCCAAAGGCACTTTTTGATCTTCCTGATTGATCTCTGTAAGTATTTCGCGTATCGATTTCTTTTCCAAATTATCGTACAACGAAGGTTGTTCCGTTATTTTAACAAAAGCCATATTCTTCCTTTATTTAAAATTCTCTTAACCGATTTTTCCTCTCCTCGACCAATGCGGCATCTCGTCATGATAAGAGTCAAAGCGAGGCATAATACCTTACCAACCCTTCCATTGGAGAAGCATAGATGGTTCCGATCCGGATTCCTTTACTATCTGCCGTCTCTTTTAAATAATCGGCATAATGAAAAGCAATTGATCCCACAAAATTAACCTTATTTTCCCGATAATGATACTGCATAATATTCCTTTCAAGGAAATCGGAAAAATTGGTATTGACAATGCGCCTTATGGTAGGATCTTCGATATTTTCCAAAATAAACGGAGAAAAACTTGCCAGAAACCGACTCGGGAACGGTTGTTTATATACCCTGTCGATGATAATGCCCTGCGTCAACCCATACTGCTCCAGCAACTTTTCTTTTAAACCCGGCGAGAGCCGGTTTTTGAGTGCATCACTTACCAACAATTTTCCCAATACGGCTCCACTTCCCTCATCGCCAAGGATAAACCCCAGGGGAGGAATGTGTTTTACGATCGTTTTCCCGTCCCATTCGCAAGAATTACTGCCGGTGCCGAGAATGCAGGCTATCCCGGCCTCATGGCCACACAGTGCATGAGCAGCACCCACCAAATCGCTATATACCTCAATGGTTTCAACCGGCAACGATTGATAAATGGCATTACGCACCACCGCTGTTTTTTCGGGGATGCAGCCACTGCCATAAAAATAAACGGCATCTATCGGCCGGTTTTTCAACAGAGGATATACATTTTTTTGAATTTCTTCGGTAATTTCATCCTCCGACTGATAAACCGGGCTGATACCCTTACCCATAAACCGAAAAAGGATTTCCCCATTTTTTGCCACACACCAGTCGGTTTTTGTTGCCCCACTATCGGCAATCAAAATCTCTTCCATCATTTTATCATTTAAATACCGAGTCCCTTCCCAAAAGCAGCTTTCGACAATTTCGCCATTTATGCCGAATTGAATATCAACGGCCTTTTTTCGCCAAAATTACTTCAACCTATTTTCGTAAGAGGCTCGATACCGCAACTAAAAAATCAAATCTTGATATAAATATTCTTTTTATACAACATATACCCGAATGCCCAGCAAAGCGTCACAAACAACAACGCATAGAGCAACGAACCAAAATAATTGCCTGCCCAAGGCTGAAGCAATACCGCATATATATATCCTTTCAGAGAAAGGGTTTCACCCAAATGGGAAACATGAATATTGCCGACAACATTTGCCAACACTCCGGCCAATACATAAATAAACAGCGGATTCACTCCAAAAGCATGGAAAAAACGACTCCACTTCTCTTTCTTATTGATATCGATAATCCAGATGAGCAACCCCAACAATTGGGCTGCAAAACCGGTCGTGGTGAGAACAAATGTCGGACTCCATATCTTTTTGTTGATCGGACATCCATACTGAAGAAGCAACCCGGAAAAAGCAAGGACGGTTCCCCATATCAGGATCTTCTCCACTTTAACGTGATTGTCTTTGTTCTCCACAATCAGTTTTCCGAACAAAAATCCGATCAATACGTGAGCAATGGAAGGAAGAGTACTCAACAACCCTTCCGGATCGAAAGCAATGGGATTGCCTGCCGCATCCACATCTTTATACATATGATTCACCCCGAGAACCGCCTTGTCAACAACGGCAATGATATTGTTTTCCGATTTCTCGAAACCGTTCCCCAACAACAACATCAAAAAATAGCCTACCAGCAGGGTCACAATCACCCAAATCAGCTTTTTATGATCGAACAGCACTGCAGCCAATGCCGCAAAACCATAGGCAAGAGCCAGTCGTTGCAAAACACCCAAAATACGCAAAGTATCGAAATGGGCGACGGCCGCTTCCACCATACTTTCGCCGGAAGCCAAACCACGGCAGAACGAACCAAACCAATTTAAGGCCAGCCCGATGAGGAAAATCAGCACCGTTCGGCGAACAATTTTCAGGATACACGCCTTCGTCGGCCGAAAATCGAATTTCCGCAACGAAAGAAACGTGGATACGCCCATGATAAACATGAAAAACGGGAATACCAGATCGGTGGGCGTCAGTCCGTGCCAAGGCGCGTGACGTAAAGGAGCATACACATAATTCCACGAGCCGGAATTATTTACCAATATCATGCCTGCTATGGTAATCCCTCGCAAAATATCGAGCGAGAGCAGGCGCTTGTTTTGTTGAGAAGCTGCAACCGTATTCATACGTTAATTGTTAAGTGGTTTGTAATCATCGGTAAAGGTAATATTTTTTAGCTTGTTTGCGGAATGACTCTTCGTCTTTTGTCCAATACGATTGAATATCGGCAAAACGGTGGTTTTTGGAAAATTCCTTTCGAATGAAATCGGTACCGCACACCCTGTCGAACATTCCGAAACGACTTTCATCGGCACGATCAAAAACTTTTTTATCGGGATAAAGTTGAGCAGCCACTTCCATGACATGAAACTGAATATCCGATAAACGCGCTTTATCGAAATCGCGCAAATACACCTGCACACCATGCAAATTCTTGCCCTGACCCACCGAATAATAGGGTTTTAAATGAATAGGACGAAAAAGAATGCCCGGCAATTGCTTAGCGTTAAGTGCTTTGGCAAATTGTTCCGCATCGATCCATTCGGCTGCAAATATTTCAAAAGGAAGCGTATAGCCCACGCCAATAGACATATATCCCAATTCGCCCAAGATTCCCGAAACGGGATAAAAGCTGGCCGAATGGGCAAAAGGAATATGGGGCGAAGCCGGCACCCACGGTAAACCGGTATCGTCGAAAGTCATTTTTCGCCGCCATTTTTTCATTTTCACCACCGTCAATTTGCACGGTTTGCTGCCCATGAATTCACGGTTGATCAACGTTGCCAATTCTCCACAGGTTAACCCGTAAACATACGGAACTTTCAACTGACTCACAAAAGAGAAAAAACCCTCCTCTACCAGGCAGCCTTCTACTTTCAATCCTCCCAGCGGATTCGGACGGTCGAGAACGATAAATTCGATGCCGTTCTCTGCAGCAGCCTGCATAGCCAGGTACATGGTGGATATATAGGTATACGAACGACAACCGATATCCTGAATATCATACACCAACGCATCCACCCCCTCCAGCATTTCCTGTGTAGGTTTGCGTGTGCTGCCATAGAGCGAATATACGGGAACACCGGTGTTGGGATCGGTAAACGTGTCGACTTTGTCGCCGGCATACACATCTCCGCGCACGCCGTGCTCCGGACCATACAGGGCAACCAGCTTCACACCATGAGCTTCGTGCAAAATATCGATGGTCGATTTAAGCTGATTATCTACGCCGGTCGGATTGGTAATCAACCCGATGCGTTTCCCTTGCAAAACCTTGAAACCGGTTTCTTTCAATACTTCAACGCCGGTTTTCACTTTGATCTTTTGGGCAAAAGATGTTGTTGCAATCAGCCAACAACCTATGGCCAGTAACCACACTGTTTTTTTCATTCGATTAGTTGTTTTAGGGATGTTTTCATTGATTATCGATTTGTTCCGCTGTCTTTTCTTCCTTCTTTTTCTTTCCTTTTCCGAAATCGGGATCGATTTTCAAGAAAGGAACAACAACCAACGTCGGAATGGAACACAGCAAAATAAAGATAAAGAAATTGTGATATCCCAATTGTTCCTGAATCCATCCCGCCGCCATTCCCGGCAACATCATCCCCAACGCCATAAAGCCGGTACAAATGGAATAATGAGCCGTTTTGTGTTCCCCTTCCGAAAAGTAGATCAAATACAGCATATAAGCCGTAAAGCCGAAACCGTAACCAAATTGTTCAACGGCCACTCCCAAATTAATCCATATCAAATTCTCGGGATGATAATAAGACAATAAAATATAAACCACATGCGGAAGCGTGATGCTTAATGCCATAGGCCACAGCCAAAACTTTAATCCTTGACGCGAAGCAACAATTCCTCCCACAATGCCGCCCAACGTGAGTGCAATAACCCCCACCGTTCCATAGACAATCCCCACTTGTTCGGTAGTCAGTCCCAGTCCGCCCACATTTTTTGCGTCGAGCAAAAACGGCGAAGCCATCTTCACCAACATGGCCTCACTCAACCGGTACAACAGCATGAAAGCAATAGACAATCCGATTCCTTTTTTTGTAAAAAAAGAAACAAACGTTTTTCCGAATTCGGTCAGTATACCTGCGACCGTTGCCTCCGAAACGCCTTTATCGCTTGCCGGTTTGGGCAAAATAAATTGATGATAGAGAAAAAGAGCAATAAACAATCCGGCAACGATAAAAAACACGATGCTCCATGCGTAAGGAATTTTTCCTGTTACTCGCTCGAGATAACCGGCAATAATAACCAATACACCCTGTCCGAAAATGGTTGCAAAACGGTAAAAGGTACTTCGAATACCGACGAAGAACGATTGCTGCGAATCGTCCAAGGCCAACATGTAAAAACCGTCGGCAGCAATATCATGGGTAGCCGAACTGAAAGCCATCAGCCAGAAAACAGCCAGCGAAGCCTGAAGATAAAACGGCGTGGGCAGAATAAAAGCGATTCCGGCAAATCCTGCACCGATGAGCAACTGCATGGTTACCACCCACCACCGTTTGGTTTTAAGGATATCGACAAAAGGGCTCCACAAGGGCTTGATCACCCACGGGAGGTAAAGCCAACCGGTATAAAGGGCAATTTCGGTATTGGACAATCCGAACCGTTTGTACATAATTACCGACACCGTCATCACCACCACATAAGGAATACCTTCGGCAAAATAAAGCGTGGGTACCCATGCCCACGGAGAGCGTTTTGTTTTCTGTTTTAAGGATGAATCAGCCATGTTTCAATATTTTATTTCGATTTCCGATCCGGGGTAATAATGCGCCAATATTTGTCGGTAATCATATCCTTTCTCCGCCATCATGGCAGCACCAATCTGACAGAGTCCGACACCATGCCCCCACCCCGCTCCGGTGAGAACAAACCGCCGGGGGATTCCTCTTTCGTCGATATCTTCGGCATCCACTACAAAAGCAGAACTATAGAGATGAGAGCGCGATAACGTGCGGCGAATTTCCAACTCTTTGCCAATAATCATTTCGCGTTTCGTACCCCGAATCTTCAGGAGAACAATTCGTCCGGAAGTACCTCGCTGCATAGGGATCAACTCAACAATTTCGCCGTAATCGATACCCGAGCGCTCTTTGATAATCGCAGCAAGTTCGCCCTGCGAATAAACCACTTTCCAGCGATAAAAATCGGCCGTTTCCCGATCATAATCGTTCAGTACCTGTTTCAACACGTTCATATCTTGCGTATTGCAAAAGGCAGGAGGCGACGATCGAATCCACTTTTGGGCCTCTTCTTCACGGGTTAAATCGGGAAGCACAACCCTATCGTCGCTATTATCGGCTTTCCCTTTTAAATACGGATGTACAACGGGTTCCCACACATTTTCGAAAGTTTCTGTAACACCCCCGCAACATTTGGAGAAGCGCGTATCGCAAATTGCACCTTCATACACCAGTACCCTTCCCCGCGTTTCTTCGACTGCTTTCTTTACCAACTCGGTCGATTGTCGGGTAATTCCCTGATAACGCTGACAATGATCATCGGCACAAACATCAAAATGAGCATGATCTTCGCGATCGTACCAGCGTATGATTTCGTGCTCGGTACACACCTGCGATGGGCTTTTTGCGCACATATTCCCATCGTTCTTGTTTTTTCGAATTTGAGCCAGTAACCAACTGCGGGAAATAACGGCATGCGCTTTCAGCAACGATTCGGAAGACGTGGCACTCATTTCCGACGAAATCACGCTGGTGAGATAATCTTCCAACGAAACACGATTAATAGCCGTGACCCCATTGCCCTCTACAATAAACTTCAATCCGCCCAAAAACCGCTGATCTTCCTTCCGTTCCCAATGAAAATTCACGCCGATAATTACCCCTTTCAATACAAAGGAATCGGTATGAACATGGCACGGTTCGAGCACAATCTCGTCGAAAAGTTCCTCTCCGAAAAGAATTTTTCCCCCGGCACATGCTACGGAATACTCGCCGGGCTGGATTTCATTTCCATTCAACCAATAAGGTGTCATCAGCGAAAAATCGATTCGGGGTTGCGATAACAAAATACCCACCTGAATAAAAGGTTCTTCCATAAAGCCGATAATTATCTGTTTGAGATGTGTGTGACGTAATTTCAGGCAAGTGTGCGCCCGGCATTCATCTGCTTTCTGGCCTGCAACTCCCACGTACGAATACGATCCTTGTAGAGATTATTGGCATTCATTTTTTCGATATCGAGCGAAGCATCGCTATTCCCTTCCCAACGTCGACAATAGTACAAGACATCATAGATACGTCCGATACGGTAACGGCGCGAAATGTTCAGCCCCACTGCATAATCCTCTCCATACCCGGTATTCGGTAGTTTTATCTCGCGCAGCAGCGGCGTATAGAAAGCCCGAGGAGCACCCAAGCCGTTAATTCGCAGCGCATTGTTATGTCCGTTTTCCGGAGTCCATTCCCGGTGATCGATAATGCCCGGAGGAATCATCTGCATGTTGAAATCGGTGATCATATACGTACCCACCACCATGGCACAATTTTGTTCATAAAAAGCATCGACGATTTTCTGCAACGTATCCTCGCCGCTATACACATCATCGCTGTCGAGCTGTACAGAAAACTTGCCGCATCGTTCATGATGCACCGCCAAATTCCAACATCCGCCGATGCTGAGGTCGTCACGGTCGGGAATAAGATGAATAAGGCGTTCATCGTCTTTAAATTCATCAATGGCTTCTGTAGTGCCATCGGTTGAATGATTATCCACCACAATGAGGTTGAATTTGAAATCGGCCTTCTGCATCAACACCGACCGGATGGCATCGCGAATGGTTCGTATGCGATTGCGCACGGGAATGATGACGGATGCTTCGTATTCAAAATAATCCTTGTCGAACCTCATTTTTTCGAACCCGGGTTCCAAAAATGCGCCCACCTCTTTCAAATGTCGGGTGCAAGCCTGTTCCATTTCAATCTGCACGTCGCGGTTTTTGGGATCCACATAATCGAAAAGTTTTTCTCCCGACTTACGGGTATCTTGCTCAATTTCCGTATACAGGTATTCATTGATATGTACAATGGGATGTTTTTGCGAAACTTTCAGTCGAAGGTCATACAACCCGGCAAACCGATACGATTCGTTTTCCAAACTTTCGACCGCCTTTTTCCATGCGTTGGCACTAAAGACCATCAACGACCCGAAATCGAAATCGTCACGCAAGCTCCCCTCCTGATAATCGATTACCGGATGCGGCCTTTTCATGCCATCCGTCACCCTGTAATGATCGGCATACACCATCCCTGCCCGCGTATCCTCCGCAATACGAAGCATGCGCTCCAAGCCGAAATACCCCAATCGAAGTACGGTTGGTTTCAGATAAATCAAGGTATAATCGCCATCGGAGTTCGCCCCGATTTTCTTCATCGTTGTTGTGCTTTGCAACGCATCGATGCGAAGTTTTTCACAGCCGCTGATGGTTTCTTCCGTATTTTTCTCTACTAACAGAAAGATTTTTTGAACTAAACCCGATTGCTTCAGTTCCTCAACCGTCTGATTGGTTTGTTCTACATTTGAAAACAAAATAAAGGCATTTATTTTTTTCATTTCGCCCACCACGTTAATGTTTATAAATCATTTAACGAAAAAACAAAGATATACTAATTTATTTAATGAAACAAAAAAACTAGCGGATCGTTTTGGTTTCTTTTTGCTCCTTTTGGGGTTCTTTTTTGCTTCTCCTTCGCTCTTCCTTCGCTCTTCCTTCGCTTCTAAGCAGGGACAACATCACCGGAATCGGCGAAAACAGGGTAGCACAAACCTGCTTCTTCGCCGCATGTAGAGCGGGATGCAGAGGCGATGCCTGAGCGGACTTTATGCGAGGATGACGCAAACCTGATGCAAGCATGGAGCGAGGATGGTACGGCCTTGGTGCGAGGATGGGGTCTCTTGTCCTTACCTTGTTTCGAAATACGTTTACAGAAAAATGTAAACAAAAAATCAGGACTACACCGTATAAAATTCCACTTTTTTTCTCTATGTTTGCGACTTGGTATTTGCAAATACCGGTTACAAGCGTAATTTAATAACAATTTTCAAGAAAACGAGGACAAATCATACCCATTTGACTCAAAAGTATAATAACTTATAGCGGAAATTAAATTTTATGGAAGAAATCAAATTTTATTACGGAGAGAATATTCCCTTAGAGCTCCACAAAGTAAGGGTGGTACAAAAATTACATTTGGTACCCATCGAGAGAAGGCTTAAAGCGTTAGAAGAGGGAGGATTCAACACATTCCGGCTCACCACCAAGGATGTTTTCCTGGATATGTTGACCGACAGTGGGACCAATGCCATGAGCGATAACCAGATGGCTGCAATGATGCAGGCTGACGATGCCTACGCGGGGTCGCAAAGTTTTTTCAAGTTGCAAAAAGCCGTTGAAGAGGTTCTCGGCAAAAAATATTTTCTGCCGGTTCACCAAGGCAGGGCTGCCGAGAATATTCTTTGCAATGCTTACATTCGCAAAGGAGACCTTATTCCGATGAATTACCATTTTACAACAACCATGGCGCACATCACTCAATACGGAGGAAAGGTTACCGAATTGTTGTACGACGAAGGCTTCAACGTAGATTCGGATTACCCTTTTAAGGGAAACATGCATATCGAGAAGTTGGAGGAAACGATAAAAACCCATGGAGCCGAAAATATTCCGTTTATTCGCGTGGAAGCTTCTACCAACCTGATTGGAGGCCAACCGTTCTCCATTCAAAACTTAAGGGAGGTGAGGGCTATTGCCGACAAATATAATATCCGACTGGTGATGGACGCGAGTTTGTTGGGCGAAAATGCCTATCTGATACATCTGCGTGAAGAGGAATTTAAAAATACTTCTCTCGGGGAGATCATTAAAATCATGACCGATTTGGCCGATATCGTTTATTTTTCTGCCCGCAAATTAAGCTCTTCGCGTGGTGGGGGAATATGTACAAACGACCATGATATCTACCGTGAACTGGAACCTCTTATACCGCTTTTCGAGGGATTTCTTACCTACGGAGGAATTTCTGTACGCGAGATTGAAGCCATGGCCGTGGGGTTGTATGAAACCCTCGATGAAACCATGATTCGCCAAAGCCCCGATTTCATCGCTTATCTTGTTAATGCCCTCGATTCCAATGGCGTGCCTATGGTTAAACCGGCAGGCGTGTTGGGCGCACACGTTAATGCGATGGAGATATGCAAACATATCCCGCAGAACGAATATCCCGCCGGTGCGCTTGCCGCTGCCCTGTTCTTGATTTCGGGAATAAGGGGAATGGAAAGGGGTACGCTCTCGAACCAGCGAGATGAAGATGGCAACGAAACCCTAGCCAATATGGAGCTGGTGCGGCTGGCTGTTCCGCGGCGTGTATTTACGCTTTCGCAAATTAAATATGTGGTTGACCGGATGACGTGGCTGTATGAAAACCGGGAGCTTATCGGTGGATTGCGCTTTGTATACGAACCTCCTGTGCTTCGCTTCTTTATGGGTGGATTGGAACCGGTTAGCGATTGGCCGCAAAAGCTTATGGCAAAATTTAAAGCAGATTTCGGGGAAAGCTTATAAATTTCATCGGGGAAGGGAGTCATTATTGAAGGATCTCCCGCCCCATTTTCCGGTACAGGATCATAGATTAATCGGGGAAGATGGCCATTATTATTGAGGTGATGCCGCAATGACAGAATGCCTTGCAGATAATCCTTTATTAAATAAAAATAACAACCCATTCTGCGTAAATATCGCAAAATATGTATAGCTTTGTTTATCGTCATCAGAGAAAATCAAAAAATCATCCTATTAAAACGTATCCCTATGGAAACAACCAAACTTTATTCGCTTAACCTCAGCAACATAAAGACCTATCTGTTTGCGGGGCTTTTCATAGTGGGAAATTTGCTTCTGCCGCAATTGGCACACCTTGTTCCCAACGGCGGATTGATCTTCCTTCCCATCTATTTCTTTACGTTGATTGCCGCGTATAAATACGGCATGTATGTCGGACTGCTTACTGCCGTTTTATCGCCGCTGGCCAACAGTTTGCTTTTCGGCATGCCTGTTGCTGCCATGCTCCCGGCAATCATGACAAAGTCGGTTATCCTGGCCATTGCAGCTGCTCTGGCAGCAAAACGTTTCGGCAAAATATCGATAGGGGGAATCCTGTTGGCTGTTCTTGCCTATCAGGTCATCGGTACAGGACTGGAATGGGCTATGACGGGGAACTTCTTTGTTGCCGTGCAAGATTTCCGCATGGGTGTACCGGGAATGCTGATTCAGCTCTTCGGCGGCTATGCTGCATTGAAAGCGTTGGCTAAAGCTTAACCACGTCACATGCCGGTAGAAAAGTCATTCGAAGAAATATTGCAGCGGTTTCGCGAAATCGAATTTCACGAAACGTTCGATATGATTGTTGCCATAGCCAATGGGGGAATCATCCCGGCCGCTATCCTCAATCAACGATTGAACATCGACATTCAACTTTTGAAAATCAACCTCCGCGATCCCGACCAAAAGCCGAAATACGACAGGCCGAAACTTGTTTCACCTATCGATTTCGAGTACCAAGGCAAAAAAATTCTTTTGGTGGAAGATCGCATCAAAACGGGGGCGACCGTACAATTCGCCATCGATCTTTTACATGACGCCGGGCAAATAAAAACCTTTGCGGTAAACGGGAAGGCCGATTATTCGCTATACGACGAACCCTGTTTCAGATTTCCATGGCTGTTGTAAAAAAAATCGCTTTGTGCATGGGTATCTGCTTGGGAACGATGGTTCCTCTTTTAGCCGATGAGGAAAATGTAACCGATACAATCCGTCTGGAGGAAGTGGTGGTAACGGCCACCATGACCAAGGTAAACCTGCGAAACGTTCCCATGAGCGTTTCCGTAATATCGGCAGCGGAAATCGAAAACCGACTGCAGCCTTCGCTGCTGCCCTTGCTTGCCGAGGAAGTCCCCGGACTTTTTATCTCGCAACGGGGCGTAATGGGGTATGGCGTGGCCGAAGGAGCTGCCGGAAGCATGAACATCAGGGGTATCGGCGGAGCGCCTACGACGGGTGTATTGATCCTGATTGACGGGAATCCGCAATATATGGGACTGATGGGACATCCGCTTGCCGACAGCTATCAATCGATGATGGCCGAACGGGTAGAAGTAGTGCGCGGGCCGGCTTCGGTGCTTTACGGATCCAATGCAATGGGAGGCGTGATCAACATCATTACCAAAAAACAGCAGGAAGACGGTTGGCATCATTCCTTTCAGACCCAATACGGAAGTTACCAAACATTTTCGACCGAACTGTCGAGCGGATGGAAAAAGAACCGGTTTCACGTCGATGGGGCGGTTGACTACAATCGTT
>Ga0116191_1000433_pt1 | contig 38037 bp, 39 predicted proteins | sample AD_UKC111_MetaG_FD_89897 | JGI IMG/M metagenome (GOLD analysis project Ga0116191, IMG submission 89897) | Active sludge microbial communities of municipal wastewater-treating anaerobic digesters from Hong Kong - AD_UKC111_MetaG | ecosystem: Engineered > Bioreactor > Anaerobic > Digestate... | reverse complement strand
CTCGGCTGCGTCACGAAAAGGGTCATACAGACATGATGCATATTTTGCCGCATAGCTCATTATGGGTATTTCGTAGTATCCGTTGATATCGAGCATCTGTCTGATTTTGCCCACCCTTCCGTCCATCATGTCTGAGGGGGCCACCATATCGGCGCCTGCCTTGATATGGGATAGTGCGGTCTCTGCGAGCAGCTTTATCGTCTCGTCGTTATCGACATGACCGTTTTTAATTACACCGCAATGTCCGTGGCTTGTGTATTCACACATGCAGACATCGGTAATGACCATAATATCGTTACCAAATAGCTTTTTTATCCTCCTTGTAGCCTCTTGAACGACCCCTTTTTCAGCGTAGGCACCTGTCCCTGTTTCATCCTTTTTTTCAGGTATCCCGAACAGGAGAATTGCCGGTATGGAATGACTTACAACGTCTTCGACCTCCTTCAACAGCCCTTCAACGGAAAACTGATACACATCGGGCATAGAAGGAATCGGCACCTTTTCATGTGACATCTCTTTAACAAAAAGAGGATAGACAAGATGTTTCGTTGAAATCTCTGTTTCCTGGATTAGTCCCCTCAGTTTATCATTCTTTCTTAATCTTCTTGGTCTGTATTCTGGAAATTTCATACAATCACCTCCGGAAAAATTCTTCCTGGTTGTAACCTCTTTTTGAGATTCAATGTTTAGGGCTCAACATCGAAATGTTGTAATTAAATGCTTTTTAAACATTCCACGTTTGCATTTATTTTGCTTTATCAGCTAAACGCTATTTTTTCTATGTGCCTATCTCCTCTTCCGTCAAATAACATTGAGGGTCTTCAGCCCATATATCACCTGTTGCGGCCTCTGCCCTCACCCTGAAGTTACCACCGCAGATATCGAGCCACCTGCAACGCGCACACCTTCCTTTGACATATTTTTTCTTTTCTTTTAGCTTTGCCATTAATTCATTGCTTGTGTCCTGCCAGATTTCACTGAATGGTCTTTCTCGTACATTACCAAAGCTGTAGTGCCTCCAGAACTGATCCGCATGCACATTGCCTTCTTCGTCTACACAGGCAATCCCCACGCCTGAAGCATTTCCCTGATTCATCATCAACAATTCATAAACATCTTTCGCCCTTTGTGCATCCTCTTTGAGCAATCTCAAATACACGTAGGGTCCGTCTGCATGGTTGTCAACGGTAAGAACTTCGAGGGGCGAGCCCTTTTTGAAGGATGCTTTTGTCCTGTCCATTATATAATCTACTACTTTTCTTGACTCTTCGTGTGTAATGTCTTCATTGATAAGTCGTGAACCCCGGCCTGCATAGACCAGATGATAGAAGCAGACCCTTTGAATGCCTTCTGCTTCGATAATGTCGAATATTCTCGGGATCTCCTTGTAATTTCTTTTGTTTATAGTGAAACGCAACCCTACCTTGATACCTGCATGTTTTGCGTTTCTAACGCCTTTGATGGCAAGCTCAAATGCACCGCTTACACCCCTGAAGGCATCATTTACCTTGCCTGTTCCGTCCAGGCTTATACCTACGTAAGAAAGCGCATATCTTGCAAACTGTTTTGCCTTTTCTTCGGTAATGAGAGTGCCGTTTGTCGATATCACCGCCCTGAGTCCCTTTTTGACGGCATAATCGATCAATTCAGGCAAATCTTCCCTGAGAACTGGTTCCCCACCGGAAAAGAGTATAACTGGGACGCCAAAATCGGCAAGATTATCGATCAACCGCTTGCCCTCATCGGTTGATAGCTCATTTCCCTGATATGACTCGTTTTCAGCCCGGGCATAACAGTGTATACACCTGAGATTACAACGTTTTGTCATGTTCCAGACCACAACGGGTTTTTTGTCGGCTGAAAACTGGAGAAGGTGCGATGGCAATATTTTAGAATCTCTTCCGTATCTTAATGGGTCTGATGCCTCTACTGCACCACAGTATAGTTTTGAAATACCGATCATAGGTTATTTTGTACATAATTAATAAAAAAGTCAACCGGTATGTCCATACGCATAAATTGTCTATCCCCTTATTTTAATAACCGTGCGACATACTTAATGCTCCATGCTTGATGTGTTTATTGGGTTGACATTGAGCGAATCAACTACTATTATTACATACACGGAAGTGCCAAGGCGCCTGGTGGGTCTCCTGGTCTTCAAAACCAGTGTGCCGGTGAAGAGCTGGCAGGTGGGTTCGATTCCCATGCACTTCCGCCATAACTTATTGATATTATAGCAATATTAATAAGATAAAATTCAATAAAAATATTGATATAGGATTTAATCTTTCTGAATAAATTAACATCAATAGCGAAAATAGGTTTTGCAAAAAACGCCGCAAAGTGGCATGAAACGCTCAATTAAAGATGAGCTGGCATATATGGCAAAACCCCCGATATTGAAACGGTTGAGCGACTTATTTTTCTATTAAAATTGTGATGTGCAAGGCGTAATGCTATAATATACCTAACCTTCTATTATATGGAGCAATATGTTGACATGAAAGAAGAAAACAACCTCTCCGGTGTATTTTCATTTTTAAGCGATTTTATTGAAAAAAACAGTGTTACATCAAAGTCTGTCATAAACAGCGAAACCTCATCGTTCTTAGAGGCCATGAAGGATGTGACTCAAATAGATCGTTCAAACATGAGGATAGGCAGAAAAAATAATATCAGAAACAAAAATAGATACAAAAAAGGCAAAGAAAAAGATAGGCTCGAGATTGTGCTTGATGATGGCTATTCATTCAACGTCACAAACCTTCCGGAGTACATGGAAGGCCATGAGGTTAACATTAGCCCGCTTGTAATGGAAAGGCTGAGAAATGGTGAGTTTTCGATACAAAAAACACTGGATCTTCACGGGTACGAAAGGGCAATAGCCCGGGAGCTTTTTGAAAAGTTTATTCTCGAAGCAATAAAATCCCAGCTTAGCTGTGTAAAGATAATACATGGCAGAGGGCTTAAATCCCCAGATGCACCTGTGCTTAAAGCAGAGCTCGTGCGATGGATTGTAAAGGCAATAAACAGGAAATGGGTGGTTGTCTTTGCAAGCTGTAAGATGTGCGATGGAGGACCGGGCGCAACATATATATTGCTCAAGAAAAAACCTGTAAAGAAAAAGATGTTTTTAATGTGTTGAGAACCGTTATTAAAATCAGAATTTCTGTCATATAAAATGTTGGTTAAAAATTTACGTAGCCCATTTAATCTTTATTTTCAATCTCGTTCACGCATCATTCCCCCTTTCTTGCCTGTTTTTATGTTTACCTTCATTGTGGCTCATATTTGTGTAAAGATTTTGGTTTTTGTGGAACATGACTCTTAAGAAAACCACACTTCAGGTTTCAATTAGAAATGGTATAATATCGTTATAAATTATTTATGGAGGTAAAGAGATGCAAAAATATGAACTTCTCTTCAGTCCTTTTAAAATTAAAAACGTAGATCTCATAAACCGCATCACAATGGCCCCTATGTTTGTTGGATATGCAAACCCAGATGGAACGGTGAATACTTTGGTGCTAAATCATTACAAGAAGATGGGCAGCTCTGGTGTAGCTCTTGTTGTAGTAGAAAACGTCTGTATCGATCCGATGGGCTTGGGTTCGCCATTCATGATGAGAATAGATAGCGAAAGATATATTGAAGGCTTGAACAAGGTTGCTGATGTAATACATGCAGAAGGAGCACTGGCTTTTATTCAGATCAACCATGCTGGCCGATATGCATATGTCAAGGACAAGATTGCCCCATCAGCGATAGCGTTCGGGCAGTCAACGCCTCGTGAGATGAAAACAGAAGAAATATACTACTTGGTTGATGCATATGCAAAAGCAGCGCTGCGTGCAAAAACAGCCGGATTTGATGGGGTTGAACTGCATGGTGGAACCGGTTATCTTCTGGCTCAATTTCTATCGCCGAGGCTTAACAAGCGTAACGATTCTTACGGAGGAAGCCTTGAGAACCGCATGCGTTTTCCTCTTGCGGTTATTGATGCAGTAAAACGGCGTGTAACAGATGATTATCCGGTGGGCTACCGTCTCCTCGCTGATGAACTTTTCCCTGGTGGCTTTGGTATCGATGAGGCCATTTCTTTTGCAAAAGAATTAACAAAAAAGGGCATAGATTACATATCGGTCATGGTGGGAACATATGAGTCTTTCAATATAGCCCCATACGTGGAAATTGAAAAGACTGAAGGGTACATGGCTTTCTATGCAAAAGCAATAAAAAACGCAGTCCCTGAAATCCCAGTTATTACCGCCGGAAGAATTCAGACACCCGAATGTGCCGAAAAAATCCTCAGGGATGGCGCTGCGGATTTAATAGGCCTCGCTCGTGTCCTATATGCCGATTATCTATGGCCAAAAAAGGCTCTCGGGTTGATCAAAGAACCTATAATCCCATGCAAACCTAACTGTTCACTGTGCATGGACAGAATATTCCAGGGAAAGCGGCCGTTCTGTTCTCAATGGAGTAAAGAGGAAAGATCGGCTTACAAAGACGAATAATGATTTTTTAATTTATCGCTGTTTAAAAGGATTGCAAAGGTGGATTATTGCTTTGTCTCTTTGACATATTTTCTTATATGTCTATGGTCATGCAGTCTACCGTTACAATAGTATCGGGGAATATCTTCCGTGCGTATTCCTGTGCAATATTTCTATCTTCTAAAGTCTTATACATTTCTGCATCGAAATGAACGAGCGCTAATCTCTTTGCCATTGATTCTTTTGATATTTTTGCTGCTGTTTCGGGGTTTAGGTGTGGCCAATCTATGCTTTCCTGTCCTGGCCGAAAGGCACATTCGGTAATAAGAAGGTCGGCATTTTCCGCAAGCCTCACTGCGTTTTCACAATATCCAGTATCTCCGCAGAATGTAATTGTCTTATTGTCAATCTCAAATCTGTATCCCATTGTCAAAGAAGCATGAAGTAATGGAAGGCTCTCGACAGAAAACGGGATAAGGTCTTTCTGTAAAGGAAGTTCAATAAACTGCAAATCAAACGGGAGATCTTTTGCAGGTATGGTAAAAGGTGTGTCAAGTATCTTACTTAAAATGGTTGATATGCCTTGCTGACCGCATATCCATAATCCAAGGTGAAATTTGCATTTACAGATGGTATGTAGACCGGCAATGTGATCGAGATGAAAGTGGCTTAAGAACAGATAGGTAGGTTTGCTAAAATCTGCATATCTGTCCAACTTTGAAATACCGTTGCCTGCATCCAAAATGATGCTAAACGAGGGTGAATCGATAAGTACGCATATCGTGTTCCCCGTATCCGTATCATACCAACCGTTGGTGCCGAGAAAAATAACTTTTGTCATTATAGCATTGCCTTTTCCTATGTTTTTCGCCTTGATTCCGCCATATTTTATCAAGCTGTATTCTGCGGATATCCTTACAAACCCTCTATCAAAGGAATGGTCTAATCTTGCTGTTTAATATCATGTAACGAGATAACGGTTTCCATCGAAATCCTTTATTGATTCGACATCATCAGGAATGTATAAAAATCCTGAAAAGATAAATAAAAAAACGGCAAGATTTTAAATATTTTTATCGTATTTGTGGCCGAATCCTTTTCATGACATTTTTGTTATCAAAAAAGCATATCTTTAATTTCTGGTTTGTTATCGAAGGCAAAAAAAACATTTTTAAGTCTAATCTCGACCTGATAGAATTGTGCATCAGGGCATACGTATTCATTTTGGTTTTTTGATTTGCGAGAAGGGGGATTTGAACCCCCACGGTTTTACCCGCTGGATCCTAAGTCCAGTGCGTCTGCCAATTCCGCCATTCTCGCCTGTCCGTTTTTATCTTGAAGAACCAAAATATGCGTTTGCCTTCAAAAAATAATCTTTATAACCTTCTTTTGCAGCGCATCCGCGCATGTATTTATTCATTGTTTGCAAAAGGAGGAATGAAATGACGTAAAAAGTATACCACAATAATCAAAGCGAACAAAGAAAAAATCAACTTTAACACGTCGTTAAAAGAAGCATAAAAAATATCAACCTCTCGTGCTATCATTAAAATGCGGTCAAGTGTAATAATTACGATCTATTACATCTTCGTCGTATTATTCGAAGCGGCTGTCAAAAAGTGAACCAAGCATGAATTACTCATATCTTATCAGTTTTTTTATGTAGGATTTTTGTTCTTTTTTGGGTTTATACCAAAGATACGCTTACTGTTTTTCTGAAATTATATTTTTCCATCCATTGGTGACAAAAAATATCAGAAATTGTTTTTAATGCAATGTTTTAATACAAAAGCTGGGATTGAAAAGATATTACAAATGATTTATGGCTGAGGACGATAACTCCTTTTGTATCTGTTTCCTGAACCAGATTGGCTTAACAACCTCTACGTTGGGGAGCCAGGAGTATATCCAGCGTTTGATCTCAACAACGCCGGAAACGGTGAAAGTCAGTTCTACCTCGCCATTGGGTAGCTTTGTTCTTTTTTCTGATGCATGCCATTTGTCTTTTCTTAAGATAAAATCTGCTATGTCTTTTTTGAACCTGATTTTTATTCTGGCTTCTTTGCCTTTTATGATGCCCCATGATGTTTCAAGGTATGTCTTTAAGTCAAAATAAGAATGAGTGTTGAAATAGAGATTACGTTCAGTGATGTCTTTTATCCTGTCAAGGGCAAAACTTCTGATTGTTTTTCTTAGGTGACAGTACCCCACAAGTATCCATATGCCTTCATAAAGAACAACAACATAAGGGTCAACTATACGTTTTGTTAACTCCTTGGAGTGCCTTGTGTTGTAGATTATTTCAACAGCCCTTTTCTCGCGAATGCAGACAAGGAGTGTTTTTAGGATAGTCTCTATCTTTTCACTGAAGATGGCATCAGGGGCTTTAAAGATAATCGCGGGTTTAGCATTGAGGCTGTCTCTGCAGGCATACGTCCTCATAACAAGCTTGAGGAAATTCTCTTTGAAGGTTTTTCCAAGATGTGAAACCGACTCGCCTGCCAAGAGTAGTGTTTGAAATTCGTCGTTATTTAGAAATGGTTTTTTTAGAGGGTTGCCGTAGGTGAATTTATAGCCATTCATGTCTCTGTCATATTCGATAGGGTCGATTATGTTTATGAGTTCGAGATAACGGAATATAGTCCTCTTTGTAACTTTGAAACGTTGCATCAGGGTATCTATGGAAGGGAATTTGTTTTGCGCTATTAGGGTATAGACCTCAATGAGCCTTATGACCTTTTCTGATATGCCGGCAGGATTGGCTACCTTTTTAACCCGTTTCATTTTTTGTATTGTAACATGATAAGAAAAAAATATTTTAGAAAAAATCCATATTGAAAAAAATATTTTTTAAGATTTTTCATGGTGACATTTAAGCTTTTCTAAGAATGCAATAGTAGTGAAAAATGTCCGGAAAAAATAACATGCATATTTGCCTTACAATGCATTTATTTGTGTCAACATATAGTGCAATATACCATTAGTTTAAAAAATGCTTCTGAGGCTATTTTAGCATGGCATTTTTTTCTCTTGAATATTGTTTTAGAAAGGCAAGGTTATTGTCGGTGAACCCATCCCAAGAAAAAGGGAAGAGGGCATTGTTCTGAAAAATCGGATCCTTTTCTATGGGGTAACGTGCATAGGAATAAAATTCATCAAAGAGTGGTGTGTGAGGTATAGGTGTGTATTCTGCAATGCTTGATTTTATGCCAAGCCCTGCAAGATAGTCTATTGAATGTTTGACATCTTCCCATCTTTGGAAGGGAAGCCCTGCAATTACATAAGCGCTTATAGAGCCGTTTGAAAACCCGGCATCTAACAAAAAATTTACAGCATTTTCAAAATCTTCAATTTTTGTTTTTCCGCAAAGCGATTTTTGAAAAAGCGGGTCAACGGTTTCAAGGCCTAATCTTATCTCTTTAAAGCCTGATGAATACAGTAGGTGTGCAGTATCGACATCTATGAACGAAGCGTTTAGTGCGTTAGGGTTATAGAGATTGATCTTAAAAGGAAGTTTTGAAATCTTTTCCAGGATTGGTTTGGCATACTCATTTTTTTTATAAAGAAAATTGTCATCGTAGATTACAAATTTATCTATACTGCGTTCTTGCCAGTGGCAGATTTCTTGGATTACATTATCAACACCTCTTCTTATGATATCCGGGTGCATGTATTGTGTTGCGCAGAATTTGCATTTATAGACACAACCATAAGAGGTAATCAAGGGAACAAAATCAATTTTGTCATACAAATCAAAGCAGGGAAAAGGAAGTGCTTCAAAATCATACATGGAAGGTTTGAATGATAGCTTGATATTAAATGCATTTTCTAAAAAAGAATAAAATTTAACTAATTCTGTATTTTTTACAATCAGGTCTGCATTTTTCATTACCGTATTGGCGTGTTCATAACAAAGAGAGGGATATATGCCCCCGAGAAAGATTTTTGAAGTTGGAAATATGTCTCTAATTATGTCTAAAACCTCTTGAGTGCCTATATACCAGTATGTCATTATTGAGGTGATGAGAACGATATCTGGTTTTTCGATATTATAAAACCTTTTGATGAATTCTTCATGCGAAATGCCATATCTTTTAAAGTGTTTTTTTACATTTTTTACTTGGTATGGTTTTTCAGCTCTTTTCTTGATGAACGGTGCACGCCCATCGGGTTTGCGTTTTTCATCTACAACTTCAAGGCAGTCGATTAAGTTAACATCAAAACCGTTTTTTCGTAAAACGCTACCTATATATAAGAGGCCAATCGGGGCAGACCAAAAGTTGTATGCAGCGAAATCATATATGTATGGGTTGACAAGAAGCGCCCTTATCAATGAAAAAACCTGTTATGTTTCACGTGAAACATTTCTTTGCTTTTTGTTCAGCATAGGGCGAACAGTAGGTCGAAAGAGCCTAATCGAAAGTAGTCCAAATATAAAACCTCCGATATGGGCATACCAGGCAACACCTTCGCCATTTGAAAACAGCAGTTGCATGAAAAACCATATGGAGAGCAAAAGCATAGCGGGAAGTTCAACAACTTTTATAAATATGACTATGAACATGACAGTTTTAACCTTTGCATAAGGAAACAGAATGAGGTATGCACCCAATATCCCGGATACGGCACCACTTGCCCCAATCATGGGAACATTGGATTGAGGGTCATAAAGAAACTGAAATACGGCAGCAATTATGCCAGAAAAAAAATAAAATAGAATGAATTTTTTGTGTCCAATAGCGTCTTCAATATTGTTTCCGAAAATCCAGATATACAGCATATTGCCAGCTAAGTGAAAATATCCTCCGTGAAGAAACATAGAAGTGAAGATCGTTAAAATATTATAAGGCAATAGCTCGTGATTCGCTGTAAGCGCAAGGGTTAGTTCGTGTGGCACCAGTCCATAGTACTTATAAATAGTATGATTATCGATGCCGCTATTCATAAGTCTTTGCCATAAAAAAATTAATACGTTTACAAAGATAATGCTTGTTGATATAATTGGAAAGACTTTAGTGGGTATGTTATCTTTTATCGGGATCATAGTGGTATTACTTACCATGTGACGTGCTTCAAGTCAAAGCATACGTATGGGAGACGGAGACAATTATGCCAGAACTCAGAAAAGACCCTATTATAAATCGATGGGTTATTATTTCAACTGAAAGGGGCAAGAGACCTGTTTTTTTTGGCGAAGAAACTCCTCCTCCAAAGGCCGGCATGTGCCCGCTGTGCCCGGGCAATGAAAATATGACGCCGCCCGAGCTATATGCTGTCAGACCTGATTTTTCACCCCCAAACAGTTCAAATTGGACACTAAGGGTCGTTCCTAATAAGTTTCCTGCGCTTAGGATTGAGGGAAATCTTAATAAGGAAGGGATAGGAATGTATGACAGAATGAATGGTATTGGGGCGCATGAGATAGTTGTTGAGACACCTTTGCATGGACAAACACTATCAGGAATGAGCGTTCATGATATTCAGAATGTTTTTATGGCATACAGGGAGAGGACTATTGACCTCGAAAAAGACAAACGATTCAAGTATGTAATGGTGTTTAAGAATTATGGTTCTGTTGCCGGTGCCTCGCTTGATCATTCACATTCTCAGCTCATAGCGCTTCCAATTGTGCCGCGCAGGGTTACTGAGGAAATCAACGGAGGTCTGGCATATTATAGATATAAAGACAGATGTATATTTTGTGACATTATTGCTGAGGAAAAAGAATACAACGTGAGGGTAGTCATCGAAAATGAAAATTTTATTGCGCTTTCGCCTTATGCCTCCCGTTTCCCGTTTGAGATATGGATCTTACCGAAAAAGCATGAACCATATTTTGCACTTCACGAAAAAGTTGATAACTATTATGACATTTCAGAGATTCTCCAGCATATATTAAAAAAATATGATAAAGTTTTAAATTCGCCACCTTATAATTTTATGATTCACACAGCGCCTTTTGGAAATGGTGAAATTCAGCATTATCATTGGCATATGGAAATCATTCCAAGATTGACGAAAATGGCAGGGTTTGAGTGGGGGACTGGTTTTTACATAAACCCTACACCACCGGAAGAGGCTACAACCTATCTCAAAGAAACCAGTATATAAGGGGTGGTTATGAATGTACTGATAGCGTCTCCTGAGATATTTCCATTTATTAAAACTGGAGGTCTTGCCGATGTGACAGGTGCGCTTCCGAAGACGTTAAAAGAAATGGGAATAGATGTAAGGGTTATTTTGCCGAAACATAAAAACATCGATGAGTCTGCATTTCCAATGAGGTATAAGAATTATAGAATATCTTGCCCTATATCACAAGGATTTGTAGATGGCGAAATCGTAGAGAGCGAATATGATGGAATAACGGCCTATCTTGTAGAAAAGGATGAATACTATTACAGGGATTACCTTTACAGCACGCCTGACGGTGACTATCTCGACAATGCGGAACGTTTTATATTTTTTTCAAAAAGTATCTTAGAAGCTATCAAGGTGACCGGTTTTGTCCCGGACGTTCTGCATTGCAACGACTGGGAAACAGCCCTGGCGCCGGTTTTTCTCCGGACGACACACAGGGATGACCCAATTTTGAAGAAAATAGCGACGCTTTTTACAATACACAACCTTGGATATCAGGGCATTTTTTGGCAGTACGACCTTCATCTATTGAATATAGGATGGGAATATTTTACACCTGACTATCTCGAATTCTTTGGAAAGATAAATTTTTTAAAGGGTGGCATTGTATTTTCCGACATAATTAATACGGTGAGTAAAAAATATAGCGAAGAGATTCAGACAGAAGAATTTGGCTTTGGCCTTGATGGTATTTTACGTACGAGAAAGGACGATCTGTTTGGCATTATTAATGGGATCGACTATAGAGATTGGGACCCAAGCAAAGACCCATACATACCTGCTCGCTATAACACAGAAAACATAAAAGGCAAGGAGCGTTGTAAAAAGGTGCTTCAAGAAACCTTTGGATTATCAATAGACAAAAACATCCCCCTTATTGCGACTATATCAAGACTTGCAGACCAAAAAGGTTTTGACCTTATAGTCGACTCACTCGAGGAAATGCTCTCTTTTAAAACACAGTATGTTGTTCTGGGAACCGGTGAGAGAAAATATCATGATATCTTCAAGGATTTGTCAAAGAAATTTCCACATTCATTTGGTATCAAGATCGCTTATGACAATAAACTTGCCCACCTCATCGAAGCCGGGGCAGATATGTTTCTTATGCCATCAAAGTATGAGCCTTGTGGCCTTAACCAATTATATAGTCTAAAATATGGAACTGTGCCAATAGTCAGAGGTGTTGGTGGCCTTGAGGACACGATTGTCGATTATGACAAAGAACAGGAAAAGGGTACAGGCTTTAAATTCTATGCATACAATGTTTCAGAGATGCTTAGCGCAATTAAGAGGGCGCTAAATTTATATAGAGCAAAAGATGCCTGGCTTGCTCTCGTAAAAAGATGTATGAAAGAAGATTTTTCGTGGCGGAGGTCTGCTGCTGAGTATTTAGAATTGTATAAAAAAGCCATAAAAAAACATGAATCCCGTTGAATTTCTCGGTAACATTATAGAAGTATCACACTCGAACCTTGAAATATCTTCAAGGATAAACGCAATCCTCAATATAATCTCTTATAATATGGACTTTGATGAAGTGATTGTTTTTACTTCTGACAATGACAAGCGGCTTACCTGTAAATACAAAAATCAGAAAAGTGTGCTTTTCGATGTCCTTGATAAATACAGATGCCATATCGGTGAGGGTATAATTGGAAGTGTTGCCCAAAAGAGGACACCACAATACTTCAATGATAAAAATATGCCTCCAAGGTTTGGATGTCTTTTTTATTCTGAGATTGATCGCCTGTTAGAAAAATACAAGATATTTGCCTTTATACCGTTATCGGATGACAGCTATATCTATGGAGTGCTTGTATTATGTTCCCGCAGCAGACATATCTTGATGGATGCTGAGAAAATCCTTCTCTCCATTGTCTCACGTGAAATAGGGGGTGTACTGAGAACGAACGATTTGCTTCTTTCTTCGAAAAAAAGGATTAGCGAGCTTGCGACGCTCTCTGAGCTTGGCAAAGTGTTAACCTCGAATCTTGAGTTGCAGATGTTGCTGAAAGATATAGCTTTAATAATAGCAAGAGCGCTTAATGCACTTTTTATAACGATAAAAATTGATAATACCTTTTTTGCAGCCGGACCACATAAATATACATACGGAAATATCTATCCTCAATTTGAACATTATGTAAACAATTTAGAACAGAAGGCTGTGCAAGATAAAAAAACAGTCTCCTTGATTAATCAACTTCATGATGAAAACGATGTATCTATAAAATATATACTTCGCTCGACACCCATAATGTCAAAAGACAAAGTTCTTGGAATTATAACGATCTGTGAAAGAATACCCCAGAAAGACAACGCATATGGACAAAACGAAGGATACCTAATAAACAATTTTGCAAGCTACATAACAAACGGATTGGAAAACATCCTTTTGAATATAAAATTAAAGGATATTATCAAAGAACTTAACAGTGCACAAAAAAGAATAATAGAGCAAGAAAAGTTCAAATGCTTGGGAGAAATGACCGCCAATATTGCCCATGAAATAAGAAATCCTCTTGTGGTAATAGGCGGTTTTACAAAAAGACTCGCGAAGAAATTACATATGAATCAAACGGAGAGCAAATATATAGATATTATCACAAACGAAGTTTCAAGGTTAGAAGCTATCCTTAATGATGTATTGAATTATGTCAAAGATACGCCGGCGCCTTTCGAATCTTGCAAAATAAATGACTGTATCGACGAGGTTCTTTATCTGTTTTCCACAGATACTGCATGGAGCAATACACAGATATTAAAGGATTACGACAACAACTTGCCTTCTGTCATCTGTGATATGCAGCAAATCAAACAAGTTTTGATAAATATTATTATAAATGCAAACGAAGCAATGGATGGTAAGGGAACAATAACAATAAAAACCGAAAAGACAGAGGAGGCGAATGGTAGACAATATGTCGTTGTTTCTATAGCGGATAGCGGCGGCGGCATTGACCCATCAGATATAAACAATATCTTTAACCCATTTTTTACAACAAAGGAAAGAGGTACAGGTCTTGGGCTCGCAATTTCAAATAAAATCATTCTTAATCATGGTGGTAAAATAGAAATAGAAAATGTAGTAGGGAAGGGGGCAAAGTTTTTTATTTATCTTCCTGTCAAAACAATAAAAAACGGAGAGGTGTCTATATGAATGATGTAAAAATACTGATAGTCGACGATGAAGAAAATATACGTTTTCTTTTCAAGGAAGAGCTTGAGGAGGAAGGATACAGCGTTGAAACTGCTACAAACGGACTTGAAGCGATCAAAAAGGCAAAAGAGACTAAATATGATCTTATTGTTATGGACATTAAGATGCCAGGTATGGACGGAATCCAGGCATTGAATGAAATAAAAAACTTTAACAAAGAACAGATGGTCATTTTGTGTTCAGCGTATGGAGAATTTAAGCAGGATTTTTCAAGCTGGATATCCGATGCGTATGTTGTAAAGTCTTCAGATACAAGCGAACTCAAGCAAACAATAAAAAGCATGTTAACTACCTGATATTATAGGTTTAGTATTTTATCAGCTATTTGCAAAAGATTTTTTGTTTGTTCTCGTGTTTTTCGGCACATTATAAATACATTATTACATCTTGCAATTGCTATTAATTACATTTATATTGTAAAGCGAATTGGATGTCGCTATTTAACGGGGGTGTAGCTCAGAGGGAGAGCATCTCGTTCGCAACGAGAGGGTCGTGGGTTCGAATCCCATCACCTCCACCAATCATATCAATAGGTTACAAATCTTAACCATTGTGAACAATCCCCTGATTGTGAAGTAAATGTGAAGTGGAGTTAAATTTACCGTTTAACACATTGTCCAAAACATCAACTGCCCCTGTCATGTGTTGGGGTGATAAATGAGAATATCTTAAAGTCATAGCCAAGCTCTTATGTCCTAACAACCTTGAAACCGTTGTAAGGTCTACCCCTGCCATAACAAGGTGACTTGCAAACGTATGCCTTAAATCATGAAAATGAAAGTCTCTTATCCCTGCCTTTTTGCAAGCCGTTGTGAATGAACGTTTAATGTCCTGGTATCTTTCGCCGGTCTTAGGGTCATAAAAAACATATCCACCATCAAGCCTTCGGGGTAATGCTTCAAGCGTAGCCCGTAACGTTCCATTAATAGGAATTTCCCTTCTTTCGCCGTTCTTTGTTCTGTCCAGAAGGATAAATCCATGCTTAAGGTCTATGTTGTCCCATTTTAAATTAAGGATTTCCCCTTTTCTCATGCCCGCATTTAAAGCCATAATTACAATAGGCTTTAGATGTTCGCTACATGAGTTTAGCAAGGTCTGAGTTTCCTCAATCGACAGATACCGCAACCTTTTGTTGTTCATTTTAAGGGGTTTAACACGAACAATCTTTTTATAAACATTTTCTCCAAGCATGTCCCATTCAAGACCTTTGTGTAGACAATGTTTTAAAACACCCACAATTCTATTCACAGAAGCAGGCTTATTACCACGTTTTAATCGTTCATTCTGAAAGTTTTCAATGGTTAGTGTGTTGAAACTCTTTAAAAGATAGTCCCCAAACACATTGATTAGGTCTTTAATGAAAAACCTTTTTTTATAATAACCTCTTTGTCTCTCTGACCATTCATCATATTTAACCGCAAGTTCCCGGAAGGTATAATTGGCAATCTTTGATACTTCCGGTTCTATTCCTTTTTGAACATTGAATTTTCGTTCTGTGAGATACTCAACCGCTTTGTCATAATCCGTGTGCTTTGTTGTTTCCCTGACAACTCTACCGGTTAAGTCTTTGTAGCAACACCACCAGACACTACCACGTTTATAAAGACCTTTTATTTTTCGTGCCATGTCTCTTAACCTCCTCTCCTTTTCCTTTTTCTTCAATGCAATCAAGAAGAATCTGCATTGTCTTGCCTGGTTTTCTCACCCCCTTTTCAAGATAATTGACATAGATATCTGTTACCCCGATAAGAACAGAAAACTTCTTTTGTGTAAGATTTAAAGCCTGTCTTAATTCTTTGATTCGTTCCGGTGTCCATTTATCCATGTCAATAATACCTTACTAAACATTGTTTAGTTTGTCAAGTAAATTCTTCAGTTCACAATTCACTTCACATAAGGCCATAACATATTGAAATAATTTCATGATTATTTTTAAGAATCTCATTTGCACTGAGAAGGTCACCTACCATTTTTCATCAATTTTAGGTAAGGTGAAGGGGTCTTTTCGATGCTCTGAATCCATTTATCGATTTGTGTTTGCTTAAATCTGACATATTTTCCCACTTTGGAGTATGGCAATTGATAAAGATTTTTATCTATCCATGAAACATCTATCTGAAGATATTCAGATAAGCCTTTCTTATCCATTACAGCATCTTTCATGGTGTCCTGTTTCCCTGATAGCATAGGCCGTATCATTTCAACAACCTTTTCTGCTATTGCCTGAATATCTTCCTGTTCAAGTGTTGTTTTCATTGCTACCTGCCATAAATAAGATACACAGTGTTTGAAATGTTGAAGGTCATAATGGTTTTATATAGCCTGTTGCCCATCATGTGAAATAGTCCTTGTGCTTTCCCTCTTATTTTCGACTTTTTGAAAGCGTTCCCTAACCTGTATTCGAGATTTCAATCTCTTTTGAAAAACTGAATCCGGAATCTTTTTTCTCCAAACCTTTTCATTTCGCTTAATCTCATCGTTGAAAGGTGTTTCCTTGCCTTCAAGATAGTTGAGGATATGAACGCAAACACCATCCCCCTGAATATAATTTCTAAATGCAATATCAGGGTCAAGAGGACATATGTTGCTGGTGCATCTCAAATAATGTGAACAGGTTTCATCATAATTAGGCATTTTACTTTCACCTCCATGTTGTTGTTTAGCAGAATCTTGGAAAATATCCAAAACACCCCTTGCCCCCAACGGGACAACAGCTTGATATAATGCCAGCTTTCGCATTTTTCCCAAAACAAAAGGCTCAATATTCAGCATCATCTTTTCTTCTCACCTGACGTTCTATTAACATCTTTTTGTATTGTTCCGGTGTGTCCGGTACGTTTAAAACAATAAAGTGCGCCTCATTGCTTGTTGATTGATTTGATAATAGGCGTGATTTATCAATGGCAATGCCTGAAGCTGTTACACGTTGGAGCATTGAAGCCTTCTCAATATCTGCTGGCTTGATGCTATCAATAAGCTGTTCTGCCAAGTTTTCAAACTTTGAAATAAGGTCTTTCCTGATTTCCTTAACTTCTTCAAGTACGCCCTTACTATCAAGAGCTTTTTGGATTGTATGTTGTGAACGCCCAAGCTGTTGAGCAATAGCATGAGGGGTTACCCCGCTTGCGTACAAAGTTTTTACTTTTTCGAGTTCTTCAACTGTTAAGGGTTTTGCCAAAATTTACCTCCCATTGCAGAAATGCAGACATACTGCAGAAAAATGCAGTCATCAAAAAAGTGTTCAACATCATGCTCTACACCTGAAATATAGCCTGATAAGCGCAAGAACATTTTCAATAAACTGTTGTTTCGTGCCCTCCCTATATGCCCGCACAACAGCTCTACTGGCGAAAATGCGCTCATCAAGATAGAGGTCTGAATCGGTCTCACGGTCTAATCGTATCAGCTCCAACATGAGTTCTTGCATATCAAGGCTATCCATTTCAAATTCAGCCTTCTTTGCTTCGACAAGGTTAACAGCGAATTGAACATTATTAACCTTGAGCGATTCGCCTGGTTTCTTTGTGATGATAGTATCCGGTGTTTTGAATGAAATATTCTCCAAGCACGTGAGCGTCAGCATATTCTCACCTCCTGAGGAACATTCCAAAAAGTTTCATTTTTATGTTCAGGATGTTCAGGATGTTCAGACTTATTGATATTATTAATGTTCTTGACTGTAGATACTCCTGAAGATACTTGTTCACCATTGTTATCTTCAGCCGTATGTTCAGTCTGTAACCCGTTGGTGTTATTGAATGTCTGAATGTCTGAAGATACTGAAGATAAAATGCCCATCCTTTGGAAGTGCAATAAAACCCCATGTTCGGTATGATAATCATCAATTTCGAACTTGATGTTGTATTCCGAAAGTGTTGGACGGATACGTTCTAAGTGTCGTCTTAACTTATTTGGCGCTGCCGGGTAAGTCCTATCTTTTTTTGTAGGGTGTGCAATCTCAGTCAGTGCGGCATAAGCATCGCCTACAGTACCGTTCCAAAATGCCTTCCCATCCATGAGTTTCAGAACCGCCTGAGCCAGCGTATTAAATCCTATTATCTCGATATGCTGTCCTTTTATGTTACCTCGGTATGCGTGGAGAAAAGCCTCTTGTGTATGTCCCAACGCCTGAGCAATAGCGCAACCCCAGAGAGTGAAATCAGCCATTCTCGGTAGCTCGGATAAATAAATAGTCGGATAGATAGCAAGAGCATTGGCAAGTGCATCAAAGACGCCACCCAAGATATATGGTTTATAATGTTCGAACTCTGCATATAGCTCCCTTTCGGTTCTGCGCTCAGAAGGTTCTATTCTTGTGTGATGAAGTAAAATGCTCCTATCCATGGCGTCCGGCCTACTTATTAATTGGTTTATACCATTAATGCAGGCGCACCTTCGCACCTGGTAAATGATATCTTCGTCATCAGTGTAGAGCCTACGTTTTGAGAGCCCTGCACCTGTAACTACCTGAGCAAGTAGGTCTGAAAACCAGTCTTGAATGTCAGAAAGGTTATCAAAGGCAACAAAGTAATGATGTTCAAATGTCTGTATTGTTTCGCCCAAGTCCCTGGGTGCAAAGAACACGCCAAGTTTAGAAGGATCTATCAAACTTTTGAAAACATAAGCGTCGGTTGTTTTACCTGAGCCCTGATCCCCCCAAGCACACATGATAGGGTGTCCGATATCCGGCACAAAGTATGAAACGAGTAACACCTGCGTTAACAGTTGCATCTCTTCATCTGGAATATTCAAGAACCTCACTATATGTTGCAGGCGTCCGCCTGCCTTTGGCTCAACCTGTGCCCGCTGGTGCGTGTACCTTTTAAATATCATCGGCGGGTCTGATACTACTCGCCAATCGCCCGGTGTTATCTTAACCGCCCTTCCGTCGGCCAAATCATAATATATAGCACCCTCATGTCGTGCAACCCTGTTATGCAAGGTTCTTTGCTTACCCTCAAAGCAGGCCTTTGCCTCAAGGATATTGATAGCCTGATTTAACGAATCGCTGTTCGGAGCTTTCTTTTCCTGCAACCATAATTGACGTGAAAGCCATTGCTTGAAATTTCCTCCACGTACTTTTATATTGTGGCCGTTTAGCTCTGCATAGGCTTCACCTGTATCGTCATGGAATAGAATGAGTCGCTCGCCTATTGCAATAAGAAGCTCTGCTTGGGTTGGTGATTTTTCTTTTTCTGTTTTCGGTTTTGAGCTTACAGGGTATGTAAGCGCCTGAGCTGTTTTTGCGTCAACCTCCTTCTCTTCCATCGGTGGTTCGCAAAGAAAGCAATTTATTTGGTGCAACACCTCTTTCAGTCCACCTTTGGATAACTTCAAAGAATAACAGGAGTCCCACTCTCTAAGCCTACACGCATGGCGAAACAGCGTGTCGTCCCTGCCTCCCTCCATTATCGGCACAGGCAAAATCTTATCCTGATGCTTGCCTGAATCGTACCTCATGACGGGAATAAAGAATAAAGGCATGCGCTCCAAATCATCATCGACGTGCACCAAGTAACGGTCTACCGTATTATCTGTAGGCATCACAATTTGGCCTTTGCCTGCAATTCGATAATCAATATTTATACCGCCTGCACAAATGGTCTTGGCCTGCTGAGTTTTTACTTTGCCAGTGTCCTTAAAAAATAGTTGTCCCCCGTTTGGTGTATTAATGGCGATGTGCTTGATGCGCTTCGCATGTAGACGTGCTTGGACATGCTGAAAAATTTTTTTGTCATCAATATCCAAAACAATATAACCTTGCGGTACAACAAGGCCAATCCACCCATCTTTTTTTATCCAAGCATCTAATTCATCGCTTGAGAGTCCTTTAGCATGTGTCCAATCAGGTTCAATCGGTTTTTTTGCCTCTTTATAGTCCACATTGCCTTTTGCATAGCCTTTGAGCCGAATAAAAACAGGTGTCACGCCACGACGCAAAAACCAGTCATTGAGAGCTGCATAGCCATTCCCCATTTCTCACCCTTCTCGATGGCTATCAATCGTCTGGACAGGATTCCGGTAGAGCCACCTCTCAAAGTCATCAACACGATACAAAACTTTCCTGCCGCATTTAAAATAACGTGCGCCTTCCCGTTTATTTCTGAGATTGGCCAATGTGCCCTTGCTCAGTCCATATTGTTCGGCTATTTCATCAGGGGTCATTGCTTTCTTAGAATTCAAATCTCTGAACCTAACCATTTCTACCTCCTTGTAAACATTTGGTTGTGACTTAACTGTTTCATATGTGAAGTATATACGATTAGGATTTTGTTGTAACGAAAGGTAAGAAACTTCTTATTTTACGCTAAAATGTTTGGGTAAGGTAAAGTAAATGCAACTGTGATTAATTAAATCCGTGGGGGTTTTGTTAGGAATATTTTATAACCACCATGTATAAGGTGTTCGGCTTTTTTGTAATAATTCTCTAAAGTCCTCATGTCGTAAACTTCGGGTAGCAGTTTACTAATTTCTTTATAGGTTAGTAGTGGATACTGTGTCTTAATATCATAAACCATTAGATACAACTTCCATTTTGTTCTATGTTTCCGGCCTTTATATAATGCTTTTCTTTTTTTTAAAAGAATATCTTCAATAGCCTCGATGATTTCTTTATCTGTGAACATAAGATCTATTGTCAATTGCAGAATATCATCTTTACTATCATCAGTCCTTAATTGTTGCCATGTAGTAGATGATATTGCAACAGGTTCACGAGGTAAGGCTACTTGCCCGTATTTGCTCATATCAAAGTCAGGTTTCAGATATATCCGCTCTGGTATTGGCATAAAGCCCCATTTGTCCGTCATGGCTTCAAAAAGTTTTAATAGCTTTATGTGTTCCTCTAATGTTCTTGATACAGCAAGGTTATTTAATTCGGCATATTCTAACTGAAATTCATGATTTCGCTTTAAGAATTCCTGTATCCATACAACAAGGGGTGCATTGTCAAGATGATCATATTTTGATTGGTCAATGGCTGGAAGTTGCTTTGTTTTCAAGTTTGCACCTCCTGAAAGTGCGTCCTGAAAAAATCAAAGGGAAGGGGGTTCAGGAAATCCCCTTATCGCTCTGCAGAAGCTATCCCTTGAAATATTCTACATCTGATAGCTCATGTAGTCAATGTTGTAAGGGATAGATTGAAAATTTTTAACGAATAGAAAACTGTGAAGTGAAAAATGCCCTTTTTTAAGGCAAAACGCTTGATATTGCTTGCTGTATATCTACTTCACACTTTTTTGTCTTAAAATTGTATACAGGCTTAAAATCAGTAGTTCGCAAAGAGGGGAATCTCATATAAAAACAAAGTGGTCGGTTTTTTGTGTCTAACCTATTGAAATTATACAATGTGAATATCTTGAGGCCTTCTCATATAAAACGAACAGGTCATTTTTGTGAAGTAAATGTGAAGTAGAACCGTAAAATAAGGGGTAATGCCGTGTAATTTAGCATTACCCCTTGTTCATTTTTTCAAGTAATATCAAGCAGTAACAAACAACATTGTAACAACGGATAACCCAAAAATGTCCTTCGCAACGAGAGGGTCGTGGGTTCGAATCCCATCACCTCCATAATGTTTTGCCTTTTCATAATTCCGACGTCTCGTCATATAAATTTACGCGAAACTTTTTACTGAACTTTTACATCAATTTATCCTTCACACTTCATAACCTATCAAGAAAATATGCAGATTCCGCTTAACCTCGAACACCAGTTCCGATGATATCCGAACACCAATTCCGGTTTTAATCGAACACTTTTTGTGTTTTTCCGGAATATCTGTTTTATATAAAACAGAGCATGATTCTCCCTCCTGCCTGATATGACACATGTAGGCAACAATCGTCCCACCCTCATATCTAACAATTGAAGCATCTGCAGAACCTGCAACACAGTAGACCTCACCATGAGAACCACTTTGTTTTAAGACAGAGTATTCCTTCTGCATCTGACCTGTTGTTCCTTCATTGTTTTTCTTTCTGTTTCCTATTCCGACAAGACATCCCTTAAAAAGAGATATAGGTTTCATTCATGCTGAGTCTGTCAATGTCAGACCTCTACAACGAAAAGAGAGCATTGCTGGCTAATAAGTAAGAGTATATGAAGGCGTAAGACTGTTATAAATGAGGGTATGGGGAGTAAAGCCTACACACTTCGATAAAAAACTGAATACACTTTATCGAAGTGTTTCAGTTTTGAGCAAAAGCTTGTGAAACCCGTAGACCGGACAAACGTTTATGTTGCCTCTTGCTTGAGGATTGTCACCTCTATAAACTACTGCTCCACCCGAGGTAGGTCAGGATTGGTCTTTTCAAAGCTCTTAAGTCTTTTAATATAATCAACTGAAACGGTGGCACCTGCCTTAATCTCCACAGGGAATATGCTTGTTCCGAATTTAAGGAGCAGATCGACCTCAGTGCCGGAACTGTCCCGATAAAAACTCATGTTGTCGCGCTTTCCGCTGTTCAGTCTGAATTTCAGGGTTTCAATTACGACCATATTTTCAAAAAGGTTTCCCCTCAAGGGGTCTCTGCTCATCTGGTTTTCATTTTCTATTCCGAGAAGATAGCTTGAAGGCCTATATCATAAAAATACAGTTTGGGGGATTTTATAAGGCGCTTCGATATGTTTTTAAAATACGGTTTTAGCACATAAATAATGTAGCTTGCTTCGAGTATGGTAAGCCATCCCCTGGCTGTAGTGTGGGAGATGCCGGTATCATTTGGAAAGCTTTTCAGGTTGAGCAACTGTCCAGATCTTCCGGCGCAGAGTCAAAGAAACTTTTCAAAGAGACCGAGTTCCCGTACGTTGATTAGCCGCCTTAAGTCCCTTTCAACGTAAGTCTCTATGTAGTCTCCCATGGCTCGGTTAGGCTCAAGGTTCATGTCATAAGTTCGCGGGTAAAACCCGGTCAAGAGAAGTCTGTCAACTGGTGTATGAGCAACCTGAATAAGTGTTTTTAACCACGTCCTCAATCCTTTCAACACAAAGGGCTACAAAACCATACAGAATGAAACCCCATTTGAATGCAATAAACGAACCCATTATTTTTGCAAATCTTCTTTTATCGTAGGGTATTTTTCTATATCCTTTAGTATCTCATATTTTTGTTCTGGTGTGAAAATCCTCAATATGCTTTTATTTTACTTTTTGACCATTAAGTTTGTATTTGCCTATCAAGACCCACGTGTTGACAGCGTCCTCATTGCCCTCCATCCTTATTTGAATTATGTCGAACAAAATGAACCATATTTTACTCTAATCGTGAAATTATATCGTTTGAGCGGATGTTTGTCGATGATAATTGACAATTTCTGTTTTGATGGTCACGCAAAGGCCTTAAAATTGTTATACGGAAGGTGGATCCGGCTCTATGCGGACATTCGGAAAACTATAGACATCGAGGAGCTTGTCAGGCAGATAAGAAATTTCAGGTAACTTCACAACCATTTTAAATTGACAACCGTTCAAACGTTTTTCTATGAATGTGCCGGTTATGTTGTTTTGATAGCCTTGTTTTTCAAACAAGTCCTTTATCCTTTTAATCAAACGTTTTGCTGCCTGCTCGTCTTTTTTTTCTGCAGAAATAAGAAATATCCTTGAATATGGCGGGTATTCGGCAAACTTCCGTTTTTGAAGCTCATTTTTATAAAATAATGGCAAATCGATGAATTGTTCGATGTCAACGGCCTTTTTTTTGTCCATAAAAAAACATATGCGGTTGGGTCTTAATGTGTCAACGAGATTTATTAGTGTCTGAAACATCTTTTCAAAAGCCCTGTATCCAGAAAATTTTATCATCTGTTCCCACCCGAATAGGATAAGCAAGCCCGTCCTCAGACCGTATAATTTAGCCAGCGTTTGTGTTCCAATAAGGATTGTCGATTGAAAAGGAGCTAAATCGTTATCATTCGTTTCCTGATGAGGCTGCCTGAATGGCTTTTTTGAGATAAATAAACCACTTTTTAAAACATCTTCCAGGGTTTCGGCTGTAACCTTTTCTATACGGTTTCGAAAAATACCTTTGAGTTTTTCCAACAGGTATTCAACGCCTGTTTGTGAAAAGCGGATTAGCTCGCTGCCGCAAGCAGTGCATTTTTCCGTATAGATGATATTTTTGTTACATGATGTACAGACAAGCATATTTCCCTTTTTGCTATAGCCCAAATAACCGCCGCAAAAACCACACAAAAACGGTTTTTTACAATCAAGGCAATAAAGGTAGGATGCATAAAACCTTCGCGGTGTAAATATGGCGATATTTTCTTGTGTTTTTAAGCCATCTTCGATGATGTCAATCAGTTCTTCAGGCAATCCTCCTGTTTCAAACAACCTCCTTTTTTTGATAATATTTATGTGTTTGTCTTTTAAGGGCACAGATCTATTTATAACAGTACATCCACCCTCCAGGGTATTCTTGTATACTTCAAGCGACGGTGCAGCGCTTCCAAATACTATAGGGATATCTTCGAGCTCAGCTCTTTTTTGGGCAATCACCCGTGTGTTGAATCTAAACCCTTCTTCGTTTCTGTGCTCGTCTGCCTCATCTTTTTCAACAATAATGAGACCGTTGTTTAGGACAGGCAAAAATGCAGCGCTTCTATTGCCAAGTATTATAATGCCTTTGTTGCTTTGAGCCTTAAAAAACGCCTCGTTTTTTGCCTTCGTTCTTTCCGGCGAACCATACCAGTAAACACTATCTTTAAAAGCATCCGAAATGATGCTCGAGAAGTGTTTTCCAGACGCATGATAGTCAGGCAATAGCACAATGACGTTTTTCATGCGCATAATGTGTTCTGATATGAGTTGGAGATAATATTCAATACGTTTATCTATCCCACCTATGAAAAGTGTTTTATCGTGTTTTTTGAAATGTGATTGCTTGCTGTTTATGGAAGGGGATGGTTTGTGTGAAAATATATCCATAAAATCGATCATGCTGTCCCGATGTAATTCGATTACTTTTTCTTTGGACATCAGTTTTAAAGCCCTTTTAAGCGGAATACCATCCAAGTGTGCTACCTGAACGTTTTTAGATTTTATAATCAAATATTGCTCAACAGACAGGTTTAAGGGGACTGCATACTTAAGAACTTGACCCAATGGAGCGTTATAGTAACGGGATGTCCACTGACATAGCGATGCAATAGGTTCATCTATTAATGGAAACAGGTCTAATATATCCAAAACATCTTTCAAGGAGTGGTCAATTTTATCGACGATCTCGATCGCATACCCTTTCAATATCCTGTTGTGAAACGGCACGGTAACACGCATATACGGTTTAATAAACGGCTCGAGGTGTAGTGGAACAGAATATGAGAATGTCTTTTGTATCGGTATTGGAAGGGCGACGCTGACTATCATGAAGAAAGGAGATAATCTTTATAGTCAAGGCTTTTTAGAGTTTTAATCCTTTTTATTTTTTCTCCGAGAAACCTGTTTCCAATCTCCCTAAAGGTTTCGGGTGAGTCTGTAACAAAGTATTCAGATATCCCTTTGCCGGAATCATTGAGGATTTTCTTCTCTTCCAGGGTCTTTTGTACTTCCTTGGCAGTTTCAACGCCTGTATTGATGATTGTGATACCGTCACCCATAACTGTTTTAATTGCCCATTCCAGTAAAGGGTAGTGTGTGCATCCCATAACAAGCGTATCGATGGAGCATGCCTTTAGCTCCTCCAAGTATTTTTCGGCCATGAAAATGGCGACCTTATCGTTTTCGAGCCCTTCTTCGGCTATGGGCACAAATAAAGGACAGGATTTTGAAAAAACCTCAATCTCAGGGTCTATTCTTTTCATCGCATTGACATATGCCATGCTGTTTATAGTAGCCTTTGTGCCTATTATGCCTATTTTTTTGTTTTTTGAATGTCTGATTGCTTCTTTTGCGCCTGGTTCAATGACACCCAGGACGGGGACAGGAAGTTTTTTTTGCAGTACACCAAGTGCCAAAGCTGAAGATGTATTGCAGGCTACTACAAGAATCTTTATGCCTTTTGTGAGGAGGAATATGGCGCTTTCCAGTGCATATTTTGTGATTGTTTCTGGGGATTTATTCCCATAAGGAACCCTCGCCGTGTCTCCCAAATACATGATATGCTCGTTTGGTAGTATTTTTCTAACTTCCTTTAATACGGTCAATCCGCCGATGCCGGAATCGAACATGCCAATAGATAGATTTTTCATGGGGAAAGATTATTTTAGATGCAAAGAAATGTCAAGTTAATAACCTATGTGCCCTGAATTACAAACACATTCTAAGCACCAAATCCTAAAACCTAAGCAAATTCAAATATCAAAAAACCAAACAATATTTAACATCGTCCGATGTTTACAATTTGTATTTCATAATTCGTAGTTTTTACTGCGCTACGCCTATACAAAAACACCTATGGCCGCGCGAACCTCATCCATCGTTTTTTCAGCGATTGCCCTGCATTTGTCCGCACCTGTTTTTATTACATCAACGACATAATCTATATCGTTGTTCAGTGAGGCTGCACGTTCCCTTATGGGGTTCAGCTCTGCCATCATGTTTGCAAAAAGGGTCTTTTTGCAGTCTATGCAACCAATGGATGCAGACCTGCATCCGCTGTCAATATCAAGCAATGTTTGGTTTGGCGAAAAGGCGCGGTGTATCGTAAAAATGTTGCAAACAGAAGGGTCGCCGGGGTCTTTTCTCCTTACTCGATTTACATCGGTAACAGCGGTTCTCAGCTTTTCCCACATAGTATCTGTGTCTTCTAAAAGCCCTATATAGTTGTTCATTGATTTCGACATCTTGCTTGCACCGTCGACACCGAGAATCTTTGGTGCCATCGAGAGTATTACCTGTGGTTCTGGGAAGATATTGCCATACCTGGCGTTAAACTTTCTTGCCACCTCCCTTGATAATTCAACATGCTGCACCTGATCCTCACCGACAGGCACATATCCGGCTTTATATATAAGGATATCAGCTGCTTGCAGCACCGGATAGCCCATGAGCCCCATATTTATATTAGCCCTGTGCTGCCTCGATTTGTCCTTGAACTGTGTCATCCTTTCGAGTTCGCCTATGGGCGTTACACAGTTGAAAATCCATGCAAGCTCTGTATGTTCACGCACATGCGATTGGACGAACATTTTGCATTTATCAGGCGATAACCCGCAAGCAAGCAAAATAAGAGCAGTTTCCAATGTTCTTTTTTTCATTTCCTCAATCTCATAGGCTATAGTTATTGCATGGTAGTCAACAACACAGTAGATGCAGTCATATTCTTCTGTCAGATAAACCCAGTTTCTTATGGCGCCGACGTAATTTCCCAGGTGGATGTCCCCTGTTGGTTGAATACCGCTGAAAATCCTCTTCATCAAAGCCTCCGTCTTTTTTGCAGACAAACCGTTGCCGGTTTTTTAATTTACATCAAAAAAGGTCTAAAATCAATGAATTGGAGCATGCTATAGCGCAAACAATAACGACAAAAACTGTTTTTCTGCCTGGCATGTTGTATTTTTCATTAAGGCAATCGGAATTATACAGAAAAAGGCATTGACGTAATCAAATTTTTCTGCTACCTTCTGAAAATAATATTCAGGAGGAAATTCTCATGAAATATGATGGAAGGGTTGCAAGGGTTACTGAAATCATAGGGGCATCCCCGAAAAGCTTTGATGAGGCCCTAAATGTTGGTTTTAAACGTGCATCGAAAACATTGAGGGGCATCACGGGCATTAAGGTAGGTGACCACAGGTGCAAGGTAGAGGACGGCAAGATAGTAGAATACCGTGTAACGCTTAATGTTACATTTGTGTTGGAAAGCTGACCCGATCACATACTGCTTAAGGGCGCATGCTTTTATGTTGAAACAAGATAATTAAGCCTGTTATTTCTTGTCAGCCTACTTGAAAACACCCTTTAATAAATCAACCGCGCCTTTTAGTTTGTCTTCAAACTGATAAGGCTTAGGCAATGCGGGGGCGGCTTGGGGTGTCTGTTGAGTATGCTTGCACTCTATCATCGAGAATCCTTCGCATGTGCCTAAATTGCATAATTTCCCGTCGCCCAACGTGTATGTAGGGTACGTGCGTTTCAACTTCCATGATTTTGCGCAGGGTCTTTGACAAGCAGATTGTACGCCTCTCTTATTATGTGTTGGTGGGTTTCAGATACATGGTATATTCCAGCCCATGGGTATGCAAGACTCGGCCAAATAAGGATTAAAACAAAAACCTTTAAATAATGTTTTCATTGCCCTGCCTCTAATAAATTTTCAGAATGTTTGGGTCGTACACATAAAACAATCATCGGTTATTGTCTCTGCAATGTCAAGATAATTTCTAAGAACTGTTGTGCTTGTTTTGGACATTATACTTGAACAACGTTTTGCTCTGTGATAACTTAACCATATGGTTAAGGAATGGGAGCTTTTAGGTTCAACGGTTGACAGGGATTACAGGGTTTTTAAGATAAAAACCGTTCATGCAATTTCTCCACGCACTAAGAATACGAGTCAGTTTTACACAATAGAAACAAACGACTGGGTTAATGTGATACCTGTTACCGAAAATCAGGAAATCGTCATGATTAAGCAGTACAGGCATGGTTCGCAGGAGATTACGTTGGAGATCCCTGGCGGGCTTGTCGATGTCGAGCACCACAAGGAGGCGGCGTTAAGAGAGCTAATGGAAGAGACAGGATATGCAGGAGACAGCGTAGAATATCTTGGAGCTGTAAATCCTAACCCTGCTATATTCAACAACCTTTGCCACACATACCTCGTAAAAAATGCGCGGAAGGTATCCGGGACAAATTTTGATCCCGATGAGGATATTGATGTTGTTCATGTCCCTGCCTCTCAGATCCCGTCACTTATAGAAAAGGGCATCATAAACCATGCTTTGGTAGTTGTGGCGTTTCATTTCTATTTCTCCAAGACAGCACTCTCATAAAGCCATATATGTCAATAAACGGTATACCTGTCTTGTCTTTTGTCGGTCGTTCAAAAACAGGAAAAACAAGCCTTATAGAGCGCCTTATACCCATCTTTTGTGCAAAAGGCATAAGGGTTTCCGTAGTTAAGCACCACCATCTCGATTTCGATATAGATATACCCGGTAAGGATACTTACAGATTCAAGCAAGCAGGTGCCCAGACAGTCATTATTTCGTCTCCCAATAAAATCGCTGTCATAAAAGATGCTGTTAGAGAGCCGAAGATAGAAGACATTATTTCAAAATACGCCACCGAAGTGGATGTTGTTATTGTTGAGGGTTATAAAAAGGCCAAACTACCGAAGATCGAAGTCTACGTGAACAGAGAGAACCAACCCCCGGTTTGTTTAGACGACAAATACCTACTTGCAATAGTAACAGACCTGCCTTTTTCGGCACGTGTTCCTGTATTTTTGAGGGAAGATATAGAAGGTATTTCAGAATTTATATTTTCGCACTTCTCACTTCGCACTTCTCATTAACTTTATCGCCCTTTTTCTATGAGTTCAATGAGAAATCTGTCTGCAGCAATAAAAAATGCGATCTTTGTTATACCGCAACAATCTCTTTTAAGATTTTCATCGTATGCCCTGCAATCTTCAGGGGGAACGATCATTTTAAATCCTTTTGAAACCAATTCATCTGATGCTCTTTCGATATTGTCGACTTCAAAGCAGAGGTGATGAAGACCACCCCCCTGTTTTTCAAGAAATTTAGATATAGGAGAATCGTTGCGGGTCGGCTCGAGGATTTCAACGTAAACATCTTCTTTATCTCCCACGTTTGCAAATGATGCAGCGACTTTCTGGCTTGGATTTTCAATGGGTTTTGTAATATCGTTGATACCCAATGCCCTGAATACTTTTACAAGCGATTCGATGTCTTTTGTTACAAAGCCTATGTGATCAAGCCTGATCATTGACTGTATCCATTGATTTTAAAGCCTTTACGAGTGCGATATTTTCAATATGTCCGGTTTGTTTAGCAATGATCTTCCCGATAATTGGTCTGTTGAGAAGATAGATATCGCCTAACAGGTCAAGTACCTTGTGCCTCACAAATTCATCTTCAAAGCGAAGCTTAGTATTTATTGCCCCTTCTTCATTGAGAATTATCACATTGCTTATCCGTCCGCCTGAACCAAGCCCCATTTTCTCGAGCCTGTCAAAATCCTTCAAAAAACCAAACGTTCTTGCAGGTGCTATATCTTTTACGAAATTATCTTTACCCCCGTAAAAATGGTAATGCTGCACGCCAATAGGTCTTGGATGTATGAGGGTGTAATCGATTTCAAAGCCTTCACATGGTTCAATTGCGAGGTATTTTCCATCGGAAAGCCCGTTCAACAGAATGGGTTCGCTCAATCTTAAAGGCTTTATGCCGTCGCTTTGTTCAACAATGCCTGCCTCGTCTATTTTCTTGCAGATTTCAATGGATGAACCGTCAAGTATGGGCACTTCCTCGCTGACTTTTATCAAAAGGTTTGTAATGCCATACATATGACACGTTGCGAGAAGGTGTTCGATGGTGCGTACAAGGCAGTTTTTCCCTTTCAGCGAAGAGGCATATCCAACTGAAAAGACATAATCAATATAGGCCGGTATCCTTTCCCCGTCAGGTATATGCTCGAAAACAATACCCGTATTCTCCGGCATTGGCAAAAGTATCATGCCCGTTTTTACGCCTGTGTGAAGTCCCATGCCGTATACAACTATACTCTTTCCTATGGTCTTTTGCTTATGAATATCAGAGCCTTTTGTGATGCCAACGCTCACATGTTCGGTTCCGCTTGACCGGATGCTATCGAGCCCCAACCCTCTGTAAATGACCTCTAATACCTTCTCGATTGAGAGGGGTTTTTCGAGAAAATCGTATGCACCCCTTTTTACAACCTCAACTGCTGTAGATATTGTGCCGTGGCCCGATATAACAATGACTATCGCATTATTGTCTTTCTTCTTTATCTTGCTTAAAATCTGTAGGCCATCCATACCTGGCATCCATACATCAAGAAGTACAACGTCAGGTCTTTCTCTTTCAAATACAGAAAGGCCTTCATTACCGTCTGTTGCTTTTAGAACCCGCAAACCTTCGTCTGCCAGGATAGATGATAGGCTATCTAAGATTGGTTTCTCGTCGTCAATTATCAGAACTGAATGCATGTGCTATAATTTACCCGAAAAAATATGATTTTACAATGTTTTCAGGCATGAATGGATTCCAAGGCCTTTTTAAAATAAGGCTCTGAACGTTCTATAATGTCCATCTCTACGCAGTATGCAAGCCTGAAATATCCGTTTTTGCCAAAACCTGTTCCTGGGACTGCAAGTATATGATTTTTCTGAAGATTTCTCACAAATTTTACATCGTCATATTCAGGTGATTTAGGGAATATATAGAAGGCTCCTTCGGGCTTAATCACGTCATATCCGGTGTTTGAAAGTATGTTGTATATCGCATCCCTTTTCTTCTGATAATCAAGGATGTCTACGCTGTTTTTCTGGAACCTTCCTACAAGCCTTTGCATAATTGCCGGTGCATTTATGAAACCGAGAATTCTGTTCGAGAATATTGTGGCGTCGATAAGGTTTTTTGCATTCTTTATCAGAGGTGAAATCGCAATGTATCCTATCCTTTCACCTGGCAACGCAAGGTCTTTTGAATGTGATGTAATCGAAATGGTATCATCATAGATATTAAACATAACAGGGTATTTTATATTGTCGTAGATAATCTTCCTGTAGGCCTCATCCGAGATGACAAAGATCCTCTGACCCTTTTTTCTTCTCTCAGTGAGCACCGCTGCCAATTCTTTAAGTTCGTCTTCACGGTATACTACACCTGTTGGGTTATGTGGCGAATTGATAATAATTGCCTTTGTGTTTTTATTTATAGCCTGTTTGATCTTTTCAATATCGAGATGAAAATCATCTTTAGTATCAACAAGTTTCATGATACCGCGATGATTTTCAATGTAAAATCTGAATTCAACAAAATATGGACAGGGCACTATAACCTCATCATTAGGGTCAAGCAGTGACTTCAACACAACATTGATCCCGCCTGCCGAACCTACTGTCATAACGATATGGTCTCTTGTAAAAGGTATTCCTGTTGTAACGCGATGGAATTCTGCGATGTCCTCTCTTACCTCTTCGTATCCGCTGTTTGACATATATCTGTGCATGCCCTTCAGATCAGAGGTGACAATCTTGATCAGTTCATTTTTAAGTTCCTTGGGTGGTTCAGTTATAGGATTCCCCAATGTAAAATCGAATATATGCTCAGAGCCAAACTGTTTTTTAAGTTTTTCACCTTCATCAAACATTGCCCTGATCCATGAAGAATCCTTCATTGATTCGGAGATCTTTTTTGATATAACCATATTTTAACTCCTTATTTGATATACTCTTTCCCGATCCTGCGAAAACCATCCAATGCGCCCAGCACCTTTTTAAAAGGCACACAATAGGCAATCCTGAAAAAACCTTCTTTTCCAAAACCTCTTCCAGGCACTACAAGTATACGCTCTTTTTCCTGCAAGAGTTTGACAAATTCAAGCTCGTCATCTATGGGCGATTTTGGGAAGATATAGAAGGCACCCATAGGTTTTGTGCACTGAAAACCAGCCTCAACCAGTGTATTAAAGAGTATATCCCTTTTTTTCTGGTATTCGAGAATGTCTACGGAGTTTTTCTGGAATTTACCTACTACCCGCTGAAACAAAGCTGGCGCATTCACGAATCCGAGCGCCCTGCTTGAAAACATAAGTCCAGATATCAGCATGTCAACATCTTTAATTTCAGGCGATATTGCTATGTATCCGATTCTCTCGCCAGGTAACGCAAGGTCTTTTGAATGTGATGTTACAGAGATAACCAGGTCGTAAACCGAAAATATATTAGGCGGTTGTATATTTTCATAAACGAGTTTTTTATAGGCATCATCGGAGATTAGATATATCTTTTTGCCTTTACTGCGATGCGTGTATAAGAGTTCGGCAAGTTCACGCAAGATGCTTTCCGAATAAATAACGCCTGTAGGGTTGTTTGGGCTGTTGATGAGAATCGCCCTTGTTTTCGGTGTGATAGCTTCTTCTATCTTCTGAATGTCGAGCTGGAAATCATCTTTTGTGTTGACAAGTCTGACAACCCCCCCATGGCTTTCGATATAGTATTTGAATTCCATGAAATATGGCGTAGGCACTATGACCTCATCATCCTTATTTAGTATGCTTTTTAGCAGGATGTTAAGACCGCCTGCACTTCCAGCAGTCATGTAAGTATGCTTTGCGCTGAAAGGCATGCCGTAGTATTCCTTTAAATAGGCTGCAATTTCTTCCCTGACGTCGTCGTAACCACAGTTTGGCATATAACGGTGCATACCGGTAACAGGCATGTTAAGGGTATCTATGAGGGACTGTTTTAGTTGTTCAGGTGGCTCGACATCTGGGTTTCCAAGCGAAAAGTCAAATACATTTTCTTCACCGTACTGTCTTTTCATATTTATACCCTCTTCGAACATCCTCCTGATCCAGCCGGTCTCCTCCATCTGTTTTTTTATCTTGTGCGAAACTATCATAATAATTCCTCCCTCAAAAACGAAAAAGCCATGGTCATTTAAGCCCATGGCTGTGCATTAAAAAAGCCATGAGGCATTTGCACCCATGGCTTTTGCTTTTCTCAAAGCAAAATAATGCCCGGGTGCGAGCTTCTAAAGTAAAAAAAGCAAAAACCGAAACGGGTTACCATCTTATCCATCATGTATTAATTAAAGAGCAAAACGATTCACATGTCAAGAGAAATGTAAACGAGACATTCTTCTTCCAGTACCAAGCATCTGACATATTATTTCGAAACAGAGAAAATGCATGATTAAAGCATGTTTTTTACACGCTTGTGCAGTTCGTCAAGCGTCGCACGGGATAATTTTGTCAAGCCATCCTTTTTTATCTTGTCTGGTCTTACCTTTTTGATTGCCTTTAAAACTGCATGCTCCACACTTAAATTGCTTGTCATGAAGTAACTGAATGCCCAGCTTGTTATTTCATATTTATCGCGTTCGGATAACCAGAACAACCTTTCGCCTCGTTATTTTGACTGATAAAGCGCCCAAATTTCAATATCTTTGTTAATGCGTCGTAAAAACATCCTGCCTAAGGTACGATAGCACCATTCATGGGAAGATAATATTTTGAGCTATGACCAAACCATTTGTCATAGATGCTTTTATAAACCCCGTCCCTCCACATATCCTTTATGGCCTGGTCCACAGTGTTTTTCCATTTAATGTCATTTTTAGGAAGCCCAATGGCATAAGGTTCGACGCTGAATGGTTCACCCACCAGCTCGTACTTGCCGGGCACTTTTGCTGCAAACCCAAGAAGAAGGATGCTGTCGGCCGTCCAGCCGGCTACCCTGCTCTGATCCAAGGCCATAAAGCAGAAAGATTCATCCTGAAAACTCAAAATATGCTTACGATAATCCTTTATATTAAAGTCTGAAAGCAGTTTCATCAGATTAAGCTCGTTTGTAGTCCCCTGTATAACTGCAAGCCTCTTACCGATTATGTCTTTTATTGATTTATATTGTCCTTTCCTGGCAAGTATCGACTGCCCATCAAAAAAATATGGTATGGAAAAATCAAGAAATTTTTCCCTTTCCTTTGTATGGGTTATGCCTGCAATGCTCATATCAACCTGCCTGTTTTTTGCAAATTCAACCCTTGATATTACATCAACCCTCACACGCACAACTTTTAAGGGTTTTCCTATTGAAGCCCCTATATACCTCGCAATCTCATCAGCGAGGTCAACCTCAAATCCTATCCAGTCGTTCTTATCGTCCAAAAATCCAAGCGGTATGTTGTCCCTTAACAAACCAATCCTGATTATCCCTGTATCCTTTACCCTGTCATAAATGTTATCTGCGTATAATACCCCAGGCAAAAAAACAAGGAGGGAAAAGCCCCAAAACAAAACCATAAATACTGACCTTTTACGTATGTTCATTGCATCCTCCATGTTTGAGCATACTATATTATCGTCGTATTTTCTGCACAAAATGGTAACCCGATTTACCAAAAAATGAAAGAGAAAATATATTCATTTTGACAAGATGCAAGCCAGTATGATAATAATAACAAATGGCTATAAAAATATTTAACTCACTATCCGGGAAAAAAGAGGAGTTCAAGCCGATCCAAGAGGGCGCTGTAAAGATGTATGCCTGCGGTGTAACGGTTTATGACCATTGCCATATCGGACATGCAAGAAGTGCAATAGTTTTTGATGTTATATATAGGTATTTTATGGCGAGGGGTTATAAAGTTACCTATGTAAGAAACTTTACGGATATTGATGATAAGATTATCAAAAAATCACAGGCCGAAGGTATTGCGTGGGATGAGGTTGGGAAGAAATATATAGAGTCTTTTTATGAAGATATGGATGCCCTTAACATACTGCGACCAACACATGAACCAAGGGCAACGCAGCACATAGATGATATGGTGTATCTTGTAGAAGCTCTTTTAAAGAAAGGATATGCATATGCAGTAGATGGAGACGTCTACTTTTCGGTTGAGAGTTTTAAGGGTTATGGCAATCTATCAGGCAGAACCCTCGAAGAGATGGAGGCAGGCGCAAGGGTTGAAGTTGATGAAAGAAAGAGAAACCCCCTTGACTTTGCCCTGTGGAAATCTTCAAAAGAGGGTGAACCTTTTTGGGTAACGCCATTCGGTAAGGGAAGACCAGGCTGGCACATCGAATGTTCTGCTATGAGCACGAAGTATCTCGGAAACCCATTCGATATCCACGGGGGAGGAAAAGACCTCATATTTCCGCACCATGAGAACGAGAGGGCGCAATCAGAGGCAGCCACAGGTGTTAAGTTTGTAAATTATTGGATTCACAACGGTTTTGTAAATATCGATAAAGAAAAGATGTCAAAATCCTTGGGCAACTTTCTTTTAATCAAGGATTTTATCAAGGAATATCACCCCGAGGTTTTGAGGCTTTTCTTTCTTTCCACCCACTATAGGAGTCCTATCGATTATAATGAAAAGATTATCGAAGATATTAATACTGCACTCTACAGGCTTTATTATGCACTTGAAAGGGTTAGGGAATTTGAAAATACATACGATGGCAAAGAGCCCCAACCTTATGAAAAGGCAGACGAGTATGAGCAGATGTTTTTTGATGCTATGGACGATGATTTTAACACAGCGCTTGCCCTTTCTTATATCTTTGATTTATCCAAGCTTATCAACAGGTTGATAGACCAAAAAGACAAAAACGCATTTCCAGTCATTTTGTACACGAAAGATGTGATGGTTAAGCTTGCGCATATACTTGGCATTCTCTGCGACAGCTTTGAGGAATTTGATACAAAGGAAAAGAACCGTCATCTTATACGCATAGGACTGACTGCGGATGTTATTGAAGACATGATAAAGGAAAGGTTGAGGGCAAGAAAAAACAGAGACTTCAAAATCGCCGATGAGATTCGCGAAAGACTTTCAGAAAAAGGAATAATATTGCTGGATACCCCAAAAGGCACAGAATGGAGAATAAAACATATACTTACTTTAAAAGGAGAATGATATCATGATGGAAGTAAGATTTCATGGAAGGGGCGGTCAGGGCGCAGTAACGTCTGCAGAGCTTGTAGCCCAGGCAGCGATAAAAAAGAACCATTTTGCACAGGCATTCCCAAGCTTCGGACCTGAAAGAAGGGGTGCACCCGTACAGGCATTCCTCAGGGTTTCGGAGGTACCTATAAGGCTTAGGTCGAAAGTTTATCAACCGGATAATGTCGTTATACTGGACTCTACATTATTAGGCGTTGTAAACCCAAGCGAAGGGTTGAAGGAAGAAGGGTTTGTTATAATAAACTCTCATAAATCTGCAGATGAGCTAAAAAGGCTTTTTCCAGGTCATAATATTGCATTTGTAGATGCATCAAAGATTGCGAAGGAAGAACTCGGTGTTCCGATCACCAATACTACGATGCTCGGCGCCCTAATAAAGGCATCCGGCATAGTTGAGCTTGATGCCCTTGAAGGACCTGTAAAGGATCGCTTTGGCGTTGTCGCTCAGAAAAACATCAATGCATACACAAGGGCATTCAAAGAGACTGTAATAATTAAGGCCTGATTTTGCAACCCAATACCGAAGCTAAGGACAAAGTTTGAAGAGTTTATGGTAATCAAATCTGTTCTTGGCTTCGGATATCTACCGTTTTACCCACAATATGAAGATCTCAGGTAACATTGTCGATGTAATAAATTCAACTATTTATCCTGGCAGCATATTGATAAGCAAAGGAAGGATCGTCGATGTTATCAGGGAAAACAAACATTACAATACATTTATCGTTCCTGGTTTCATAGATGCACATGTCCATATTGAGAGTGCGATGTTGGTGCCATCAGAATTTGCAAGACTCGCTGTTGTGCATGGAACCGTCGCAACTGTTTCCGATCCGCATGAGATTGCAAACGTGCTTGGTACCGAGGGCATCAGGTTCATGATAGAAAATGGAAAGACGGTCCCTTTCAGTGTTTATTTTGGTGCTCCACCTTGCGTGCCTGCCACCCAGTTCGAAACATCCGGCGCCAGCCTCGATACTACCGAAATAGATGCCCTGCTTGCCAGAAAAGATATAAAATACTTAAGCGAGATGATGAATTATCCGGGTGTTATAGCTAATGACCCGGAAGTGATGGAAAAGATTGCCATTGCAAAAAGTCATGGAAAACCGATAGATGGGCATGCGCCTGGCCTTACAGGGGATGCACTTGAAAGATATGTACGTGCCGGTATATCAACGGACCATGAAACATTTCATTATAATGAGGGCTTGGAAAAGATTTTGCTCGGTATGAAGCTTATCGTTAGGGAGGGTTCTGCAGCAAAAAACCTTGATGCATTGAGCCCTCTGGTTATGGAACATGCAAATCAGTGCATGTTTTGCAGCGATGACAAACATCCTGATGACCTTGTTTCAGGGCATATAAATGAACTGGTAAAAAAGGCATTACAGATGGGTATAGATGTGATGACTGTGTTGAAATGTGCGTGCGTAACACCTGCTATACACTATGGGCTCGATACAGGTCTATTGCGTATAGGGGATCGCGCTGATTTTATTGAAGTGGATAATCTTGAATGTTTCAATGTCCTAAGAACTTACAT